>VAPM010249784.1_pt1 | contig 12249 bp, 9 predicted proteins | sample 3395091 | NCBI WGS metagenome assembly VAPM01 (sample SAMN08290445, study PRJNA428436) | hydrothermal vent metagenome | isolation source: Deep-sea hydrothermal vent chimney 3 | place: Pacific Ocean: Juan De Fuca Ridge | reverse complement strand
TGTTAAATTATGGATTTTAACAATATAACAATATTCTAAAATTAAAGTTTAAACTCAGATGGCAGCTTACAACATCCCTCCCGACAGTTTCACAACTTTTTATCTTCCATCAGCACCGAATTAGCGGAAGTTATCTGCAACATCAGAACCTTAAGTAAAGGCTTACTTTCCGGACATTAATCACAAATACTGGATTTTAAACCTCCCTCCGAGCTGAAAAAATACACAGAAAAACACATTGTAATCAAACTGATGCTAAACTTAAGAACGTTCTGAATTTATTCAGCCTTACCTTAGCAGAGTAACGATTGAGCCAGGAGACAGTACATGCATCATCGTCGTCAACAATCACATAACGGTTTTAGCCTGATTGAAGTCATGGTCGCTATGGCCATCATCGCTATTATCGCTGCTGTGGCCATTCCCGCCTATAACGGCTATGTCCATACCGCCCGCATGAGCGAAGGTTCCGACAGCATTGTCCTCATGCACCTCGCCCAGGTCGAGTTTTTCGAGGAAAATGGTTTTTTCTTTACCGGCGCCAATACTGCAGCTGTCATCAATGGCCCCACTGGCAGCAACCGCCTGTGGCTACCGACACCCTGGGATCCCACGCTTACTGATGCAGTCAATATCCTTAACCTGAATTTCACTTATGATGTTGACAACTGTGCCCTGCCCGCTGGAGGTAATGGCGCCACAGATGGCGCAGGTAACCCAACCCAGTGTTATACCGTCACCGCAACAGGTCGAAATATGCTGACAATTAACGATGTAATAGTGGACAGTAACTAAGCCTTTCTCTGGAAAAGTAGCACTTCGCTGCTTGGGTCTCCAGCCAGCGAAGTCCCTCAAGGGGAAATAGCTCGCAATTTTTGCACTCTTAAATCAAGTTCCCCCTGCCTGCGCCGATAAATAAACTTGAACCAGATCCAGGAATCCCCGATAACTGCTTGAAATGGCTATGCCAAATGGTTATAACAGATAGGTTTTTTGCATATTCGCCTTGCCCTGCAGGACCAACAAAACCGGGCGGATAAAACTGGAAGATAGTGACTAAATTATGGCAACCCCTGCAACTCAAGTTCACCTGGGCGGTCTGGCCCGACGCCTGATTGCCGACGGCATGCTCAGTGACGAACAGGCTATGACGGCCCAGAAGGCGGCGCAAAAGGAAAAAATTCCCTTTGTCACCCACCTGGTCAGCAAGAAAATCGTGGACAGCCAGTCTATTGCCCGCTCAGCTGCGGAAGAATTCGGCGTGCCCCTGTTTGATATCGACAGCATCACCATCGAGCCGGATACTATCAAGCTGGTAAAGGAAAACCTGATTCGCAAGCATCGCAGCCTGCCTGTTTTCAAGCGCGGGAATCGTCTGTATATCGCAGTTTCCGACCCTACCAACCTGCAGGCGCTGGATGAAGTTAAATTCCATGTCGGTATCCCGACCGAACCCGTCCTGGTGCTGGATGATAAACTCGGCCGTGTCATCGACAAAGCTATGGAGGAGAGCGATACGGGTCTTTCAGCGCTGGGAGATGCCGATCTTGATGATGTCGAATTTGCCGATGAGGAAGAAGACAAGGGCGCGGTCACCGAATCCGAAGCAGATGACACCCCGGTCGTGCGTTTCGTCAACAAGGTGCTGCTCGACGCCATCAACAAGGGCGCATCCGATATTCATTTTGAGCCCTATGAAAAATCCTATCGCGTTCGTTTCCGCATCGATGGGGTGCTAAAAGAAGTGGCCGCACCCCCCATCAATATGGCGCCGCGCCTGTCCGCCCGCCTCAAGGTCATGTCACGGCTGGATATTTCCGAACGTCGAGTACCTCAGGATGGCCGAATTAAATTAAATCTATCAAAAAATCGCGCCATCGATTTTCGTGTCAACACCTGCCCAACCCTGTTCGGGGAAAAAATAGTACTACGTATTCTGGATCCCAACAGCGCCAAGCTGGGGATAGATGCGCTGGGCTTTGAGCCTGAACAAAAGAAACTGTTCCTTGAATCACTGCACAAACCCTACGGCATGTTCCTGGTTACGGGACCAACCGGTAGTGGTAAAACGGTCACACTTTATACGGGTGTCAACATTCTCAACATACCGAACAACAACATTTCCACTGCAGAAGATCCGGTGGAAATCAACCTCGCCGGGATCAACCAGGTCAATGTCAATCCCAAAGTCGGGCTGGATTTCTCCAGCGCCCTGCGCGCCTTCCTGCGCCAGGATCCTGACATTATTCTGGTCGGCGAAATTCGTGACATTGAAACTGCCGAAATCGCTATCAAGGCCGCCCAGACCGGCCATATGGTATTGTCTACCCTGCATACCAATGATGCCCCCCAGACCCTCACCCGCATGGTCAACATGGGCGTAGCACCCTACAACATTGCCTCTGCAGTAAACCTGATTATCGCCCAGCGTCTGGCACGGCGCCTGTGCAATGAATGCAAACAGCTACTCGACATTCCAAAGGAAGCGCTGCTGGAAGAAGGTTTCGCTGGAAAAGAGGTTGCCGAAGGACTAAAAATTTATGGTCCCAAAGGCTGTGACCAGTGCAGCGATGGTTATAAAGGGCGTGTCGGTATCTATCAGGTCATGCCTTTATCAGAAGAAATGGGACGCATGATCATGGCAGGCACCAATGCCATGGAACTGGCCGATCAGGCACAAAAGGAAGGCATCCCGGATTTGCGTGAGTCAGGCCTGCTGAAAGTTAAAAACGGCATAACCAGCCTTGATGAATTAAACCGTGTTACCAAAGAGTGAGCTGACCTGTTGGGCTTCATTTCATTCAGCCCAACCTACAACGAGCAGATTGGGCAGAGTGAGAGCAAGGCCCAACAATGTATCTTCAAGAACTAGTGTACGAAGCAATACTAAATTTGCAGTAAGCCGGTAAATTGACAGGAATAAACAGATGGCGGAAAAAGCATTAAAGAAAAGCACCTTCCTCTGGGAAGGCAAAGACAGTAAAGGGCAGATCATCAAGGGGGAAACAACCAGCCCCAGCCTTGCACTGGTCAAGGCTAATCTGCGCCGCCAGGGCATCAACCCCACCAAGGTTAAGAAAAAATCTGCCCCGTTGTTTAGCGGTAGCAAAAAAGTCAAGGCAGCAGATATCTCTATTTTCAGCCGTCAGCTGGCCACCATGATGAGTTCAGGAGTACCGCTGGTCCAGGCCTTTGACATTATTGGCCGTGGCCATGAGAACAGAGGCATGCAGGAGTTGCTATCCACCATTAAAACGGATATCGAAAGCGGCAGCAATCTCTCCGACTCACTGAAAAAACATCCCTTTCAGTTTGATGAACTATACTGCAACCTGGTACAGGCCGGTGAACATGCTGGTATTCTGGATGATATCCTTGACAAGGTTGCTATCTATAAGGAAAAAACCGAGGCCATCAAGGGTAAAATCAAAAAAGCACTGTTCTACCCCACAGCGGTTATGATTGTGGCCTTTATTATCACCGCTATTTTGCTAATCTTTGTCATCCCCATGTTCGAAGATCTGTTTGCCGGCTTTGGTGCTGACCTGCCAGCCATGACCAAATTTGTGATTGAATTATCCAAATTCTTCCAGGCTTACTGGTGGGCTATCTTCGGCGGCATGGGTCTGGCTATTTATGGTCTGCTCCAGGCCAAGAAACGTTCCAAAGGCTTCAAAATTTTTCTCGACAAAACCCTGTTACACGCGCCGATCATCGGTCCAATTCTGCGCAAGGCCGCAATCGCACGCTACGCTCGCACTTTGGCCACCATGTTCGCGGCCGGCGTGCCTCTGGTAGAAGCAATGGAATCTGTGGCTGGCGCGGTGGGTAACGTAGTTTATAGTGATGCTGTCCTGCGCATGCGGGATGAAGTCTCTACCGGCACCCAGCTCAACGTCGCCATGAAACAGGCCAACCTGTTCCCCAACATGGTAGTGCAAATGACCGCCATCGGTGAAGAAGCTGGCTCCATGGATACCATGCTGTCCAAGGTAGCTGACTTCTACGAAGAAGAGGTTGATAACGCCGTGGATGGCCTGAGTAGCCTGCTTGAACCCCTGATCATGGCCGTCCTCGGTGTATTGATTGGCGGTCTGGTTATTGCCATGTACATGCCTATCTTCCAGATGGGTAAAGTGGTCAACGGATAAATTCACAACAGAATTGAATGCTGACCGAACTATTCCAGCAATATACCGAGCTTTATTACCTCACTGCATGTCTGCTGGGACTAATCGTCGGCAGTTTTCTCAATGTCGTGATTTATCGTCTGCCTGTCATGCTCAAGTCGGGCTGGAAATCCGAATGTCAGGCTTTCCTGGCCGAGGAGGAAGGCCAGTCCCCTTCCCATAACGAAGAGGCGCAGGCCTTCAACCTCAATACGCCTCGCTCCCGCTGTCCGCACTGTGGTCACGCTATTACTGCCTGGGAGAACATCCCTGTCATCAGCTATCTGTTCTTGCGTGGCCGTTGCGCCGAGTGTAAAACAGCCATCTCTCTGCGCTACCCTGCAATTGAGATTTTCACTGCTATCTTAACCCTTGCCTGTGCCTGGCGCTTTGGGATTAGCATGGATGCGGCCTTCGCCATCCTCCTGAGCTGGGCGCTGATTGCACTGGCTTTCATCGATCTGGATGAACAATATCTACCGGACTCCATCACCCTGCCCTTTCTCTGGCTGGGTCTGTTGCTAAATACCCAGAATCTGTTCACCGATCTGGAATCTGCCGTGATTGGCGCTATCGCCGGTTATCTGATCCTGTGGTCAGTCTATATGCTGTTCAAAAAGGTGACTGGCAAAGAAGGCATGGGCTTCGGTGACTTTAAACTGCTAGCCATGCTCGGCGCCTGGCTGGGCTGGCAGATGTTACCTGCTATCATCCTGCTCTCGTCTATTGTCGGCGCCATAATTGGGATTCTGCTCATTGCCAGCAACCGGCACCAGCGCGGCATCCCCATCCCTTTTGGCCCCTTCCTCGCCGCCGCAGGCTGGATCGCCCTGCTCTGGGGTGAGACTATCAATCATGCTTATCTGCAATGGATCGCCGCCTGATCAGTGAGATAGTGTATTGATAAACGCAAAGATCGCGGAGGCGCGAAGACGCAAAGGTATTTTATGAATTTATTTGTATATATATTTACCTTCTTCCTTGAGGGTAGCGAATATAATCAATACAGGTTGAATAATTGACTATCAAAATCACAGTAAATTATTTTCTCTGCGCCTCCGCGATCTCTGCGTTAATTATCCATATTTATGGCCGGAGACTAGGTAGATGCTCGCGATAGGCTTAACCGGGGGGATCGGCAGTGGCAAAACACTGGTCTCGGATCACTTTGCCGAACTCGGCGCGCCGGTTATCGATACCGACATTATTGCGCGTGAACTGGTTGCCCCCGGTCAGCCAGCGTTGTCAGAAATTGCGGCCACATTCGGCAAAGATATATTGAACTCACAGGGGGAGCTCGACCGCCAGGCTCTGCGTCAGCTCATCTTTGACCAGCCCGATAAACGTCGGCAACTGGAAATGATCCTCCATCCACGTATTCGTGATGAAGTCAAAAAGCGCATCAAAGGGATTACCGCAGCCTGGTGCATTATCGTTATTCCCCTGTTAGTAGAAAGTGGACAACAGGATCTCGTGCAACGAATTCTGCTGGTCGATTCACCATCTGAGCTGCAATTATCCCGCACCGTTGCGCGCGATAACATTGCTGCGGATGAGGTGGAAAAAATCATTGCCAGCCAGGCTCCACCTCAGTCCCGGCTTGATGCAGCCGATGATATCATTGTCAATGATGGTTCTCTCGAGCAGCTTCGACGACAGGTTGAAAAAATGTATCAATTTTACAATAAGCTTGCCGACAGTTGCCAAAACCGCTGATTTGCACGACAATTCGCTATCCTCTCAATCCCGATGCACTGGACAGGCGTCTTTACGAAATAACTTCTAAGATGCTAATAGCGAAGTAACCGTGGAAAACACAATTATTTACGAACAACCACTCAATGAACGCATGCGCACATTCATGCGTCTGGAGCATTTATTTCAGCAGGCAGCCTACAATATGCGCGGCTTTTCAGTCTGGGACAGCCGTGCGACGATTGCCGGACTGATCGATATTCTGGAAATACTCTCCCGTGGCGATCTAAAAACTGAAATATTCAAAGAGCTGGATCACCAGCAGACTGAGCTATCCAGTCTGAGGAACATGCACGGAGTAGATCTGCAACAATTAGACGATATCCTCACTCAGTTGCACCAGGCACGGGACAAACTTCATGATCATAGTGAACAACTGGGGCAGTCCCTGCGCGACAATGAACTGCTGAACAGCCTGCGCCAGCGCAGCAGCATCACCTGCGGCGGCTGTAATTTCGATCTGCCTGCCTATCACTTCTGGCTGCAGCAGGTTCCGGAAAAACGCATGGACGTGCTGGAACAGTGGTGTGAAAACCTTACGGTCATTTCAAAACCCATAAACCTGATACTGTCTATCCTGCGTGAAGGCGCCGATCCCCACCCTGTTACTGCAGAACAGGGCTTCTATCAACAAAGCCCGGACAGCAACACTCCGGTACAATTATTACGGGTCAGCCTGCCTGCAGAAGCAGGCTATTTTCCCGAAATTAGCGCCGGTAAACACCGCTTTACCATCCGCATGCTCGAACCACAGGAAAAAGGCCGCCCCCTGCAAACCAGGGATAATGTTGATTTCAAGCTCTGGTGTTGCGCCCTGTGAAACAAAAAACAGTGAAACAGAAAAGCGTAAGCTGTCCAACCTGCGGCAAGGATGTTATCTGGAGTAAAGAGAATCAGTGGCGACCCTTTTGCTGCGAACGCTGTAAACTGATTGACCTGGGCGACTGGGCCAGCGAGGCACACCGAATAAAGGGCGAAACTGTTATGCCAGAGAATTTTCTTGATCCAGATGATCACGAATAGCCACTAGCAAAGGACTTCTGTTATCAATTTTTTTCAGCGACCACGAAGCTGAAAATAGCGCGGTAAATTTTTTCTTTGACTTTAACATCAACCACCGCCTGCCAGTCACTGCGGCCTGATGTGCAAACCGGCAACATGGCCTTGCCACGCCAGCCCCCATCATTTATAAACAGTTGCACCTGATTGCCAGCCATGTTCATTCCCGGCATCTCGAAGCGAACAGTGACAGAGTCAGGCTGGTTCCCGGCAAACCCCGCCAACGAAATTTCAACTGGGAAAGCCTGCAGATAAAACGCTTTTTTTGGCAGAAAAAAGCGTATCTGCCTGTCCGCCAGACTGGAACTACAGGGTGCAAACTCAGGCTGACAATCTGAATATGGAAAATTGATAATGCCGGTCGCAGCCTGCTTCGTTATATTTTTATTAGCAAACTGAAGATACAGCCCATATAAAAAAACTGTTGTCACAGCACCAAACAACACTAAGTAAAATATTTTTTTCAGCATAGGAAAAAATAAACCGCCAGGACGCCAGGCCCGTAGCCTGGGCTGAGAGAAACGAAGCCCAACGATACAGCTATGGACCTTTTCCGCCAATGCATGAAGGCGCACCTACCGGTGTTATTTACATCCCAAGTTCAGGCTCAGCGTCCCCAGAAGGCGGTAATCGCAGCGATTCCCTGAGCACCTTTTTCTCGTGCCAGCGCAAGATGGCTGCTATCCATACCACCGAGGGCAAAAACCGGACTACGGGACTTTTCCGTCAGGGCATAGAATTGATCCCAGCCCAAGGTTGTCGCACCGGGGTGTGACTGTGTCGGCAACACCGGCGAAAGCATAATGAAATCCACATCAATTCTGTTGGCCTGCGCCAGTTCTGTTTCATCATGCACCGATGCGCATAACCATTTGTCTTTCGCAATTGGCCGTTCCTCACAGGCCATGAGCGCATCGCTATTTAGATGCAGGCCGTCGACCTCATACTTTACAAACTCCACCAGCGAGGTATTCAACAATAATTTTGCCCGGCAGGCCCGGGTCAGTTGCATCGCCTGTTCCACCAGCGCAGCATAGTCCGCTTCACTCAATGCAGAGCGCGGACGAAACTGAACCAGACGAATGCCCTGCTCCAGCGCAATCTGCAATCGTTGAATAAAGTCTTCCTTATCGGAAAATTTACCGGTGATCATATATTCATGCGGTAACTGCAGGGCCTTGATGATGGGCAAGTTGGCCTGCGGAAAAACACGGCCATCCAGCGCAGCAGGATCAACCCAGCACAGGGGCTGACCTTCCCGCCCTGTCGGGCTTCCCTCAAAACCAGTGATGGTCCAGACATCAAGCAGCACCCGCTTATCGACATAATCATGATGAATACGAATCAGGGGCTCGCTTTGCTGAACCTGGATTCCCAGTTCTTCTTCCAGTTCACGGACGAGCGCAGCCTGCACAGGTTCATTGTCTTCCAGCTTGCCGCCGGGAAATTCCCATAAGCCACCCTGATGGCTATGTTCCGCCCGTTGGCTGATCAGCACCTCACCGGCATGGTTGATAATCACACCAACGGCAACATGAACTGGATCAGATAACATACCCATCAGACACGCCTCCTTCAGGTGCGATATTCGGCATTGATGCGCACATAGTCATAGGAAAAGTCACAGGTCCAGACATTGGCCTGCGCCGCGCCCCGGCCCAGTTCCACACGTACGCTAATCTCATCGCGATCCATCACCTGCTGGCCCTGTTCTTCCGTATACGCTGGCGAACGCCCACCATGCTCAACGATGCAGACATCATCGAGATAAATTTTAACTTTGCTGAGATCCAGTTTATTCACAGGGGCACGACCAACCGCAGCCAGAATCCGTCCCCAGTTGGGATCGCAGGCAAAGAAGGCGGTTTTCACCAATGGTGAATGTGCGATGGTATAGGCCACCTCAAGACATTCTTCATTTGAAGCACCCGCCATGACTTCAATATTGATCAGTTTGGTAGCGCCCTCGCCATCGCGAATCATGGCTTTGGCCAGTTCCACGCAAAGCTCGTCCAGCGCCTGTGAAAACAGTTCAAACCTGGCCTCACCCTGTTTCAGGCAGAGACCGCTTTTGCCCGTCGCCACCAGCAGGCAGGCGTCATTGGTCGAGGTATCGCCATCAACCGTGATCCGGTTGAACGACTGAGCCACCGCAGTTTGCAAACAGGCCTGTAGATCCGGCGCATCAATTTTGGCATCGGTGGCGATATAAGCCAGCATGGTCGCCATGTCAGGCCGGATCATCCCCGAGCCCTTGGCCATGCCAGTCAGGGTGATGGATTGCCCGTCAATGTTCAGTTTTCTGGAAAAACATTTTGGTTTTGTGTCTGTCGTCATGATTCCCCATGAGGCAGCCTCCCAGCCAGATGCTTCCAGTTTTCCCAATGCCGCCGGAATCGCCATAGTAATTTTATCCACCGGCAGGGGTTCACCGATAACGCCGGTAGAAAATGGCAGCACCGCCTCAGGCCGGCATCCTGCAACTTCCGCCACTGCCTGACAGCAGGCGCGCGCATCAACCAACCCCTGTTCACCCGTGCCTGCATTGGCATTGCCGGTGTTCACCAGCAGGTAACCTGGCGCAGTCACCGCCAGATGTTCCCGGGCGACGATGACCGGCGCCGCGCAAAATGCATTCTGGGTGAAAACTGCAGCCGTTTGGCTGCCTTCGGCAATTTCGATGAGCACCAGATCACGGTGATCCGGTTTTTTGATCCCGGCGCAGGTCGTAGCCAGGCGGATGCCGGGAACAGGGTGTAATGCTGAATTTGAGAATGTGTTCATAATAGAAAAAAAACACCTTTTACCACAGAGGTCACAGAGTACACAGAGGAAGAAAGCTGTATTTAATTAACCTCTGTGATGAAAAATATTATAGCGAATAAGCTGCTGTGGCCGGGTAAATCCACCCCTACAGAAAGTGCTAACGCTTAAGTCTTCCGCCTAGGCACAAAAAACGTGCCCACCCTACTGAGCTAAATAAACCTCTGTGTCCTCTGTGGTGAAAAATATTATATCGAATAAGCTGCTGACGCTTAAGTCTTCCGCTGAGCCTGCTTGTTGGGCTTCATAAACTCCATTCAGCCCAACCTACAATAAAACAGTTCCTCTGCGTCCTTTGCGGTAGAAAATATAATTATTGTAGTTTGCCGTGGCACTGTTTGTATTTTTTCCCGGAGCCACAGGGACAGGGTTCGTTGCGCCCAATCTTGCGGCCTTCACGCACATAGGGCGCTGCAACAGCCTCTTCGTCCTCGTTTCCTTCTTCCGTCATGGCGCTGGCTTCGGCATGCTGGAATTCCATTTCACCCGCATTTTGCTGCTGTCGACGCTGCGCTTCAATCGCCGCCACATCTTCTTCGCTCTGTAGCTGGACCCGACAGAGGATGGTGATCACTTCATGTTTGATGCGTTCCAGCATTTCACTGAACAATTCGAAGGACTCACGTTTATATTCCTGTTTGGGATTTTTCTGCGCATAACCGCGCAAGTGAATCCCCTGGCGCAACTGATCCATCAGTGCCAGGTGATCCCGCCACTGGTTGTCCAGCACCTGCAGGGTAACGGCCTTTTCAATATGATGAATAACCTCGGCGCCTACACTTTCTTCTTTGGCTTTGGCCTGTTCTTCCATCGCCTGAAGTATTTTTTCGCGTAATTTTTCTTCATCCAGTTCGCTATCAGCATCCAGCCAGCCCTGTATATCCAGCTTCAGCGCAAACTCGGCCTCAAGCGCTTCCTCCAGCCCCGGCACATCCCATTGTTCTTCCACGCTTTGCGGCGGAATAAAGTTGTTGATCACGCTGTTGGTGACATCCGCACGGATCGCACTGACGGTTTCAGAAATATCGCTGGCTACCAGTAATTCATTACGCTGCTGATAAATGACCTTACGCTGATCGTTGGCGACATCATCATATTCCAGCAATTGTTTGCGCATATCGAAGTTATGGCCTTCAACTTTACGCTGGGCGTTTTCAATCGCCTTACTGACCCAGGGATGCTCGATGGCTTCGCCTTCTTCCATACCCAGCTTCTGCATCAGTCCGGCTACCCGTTCCGAGGCGAAAATGCGCATCAGGGTATCTTCCAGCGACAGGTAAAAACGGGATGAACCCGCATCGCCCTGGCGACCGGAACGACCACGCAACTGGTTATCAACACGCCGCGATTCATGCCGTTCAGTACCGATGATGTGCAGGCCGCCATTATCCAGAACCTGCTGATGACGCACTTCCCAGGCTTTATGTGTCTTTTCAATCGTGGCTTCGTCAACTTTGCCCTGCGCTTCCAGCGCAGCCAGTTCCACATCGAGATTACCGCCAAGCACAATATCGGTGCCACGGCCTGCCATATTGGTGGCAATCGTTACCGCGCCCGGCTGGCCAGCCTGGGCAATAATATCGGCTTCACGTTCATGCTGTTTGGCATTCAGCACTTCATGCTTAATCCCGGTTTTTTTCAGCAGGCCGGACAGGTATTCGGAAACTTCAATCGAGGTTGTACCCACCAGCACCGGCTGTCGGCGCGCCTGGCAATCCTTGATGTCTTCAATGATCGCATTAAATTTTTCTTTCTGCGTCAGATAGACCTGATCGGTCATATCGTTACGGATCATCGGCCGATGAGTCGGAATCACCACCACTTCCAGGCCATAGATCTGCTGGAATTCATAGGCCTCGGTGTCAGCCGTGCCGGTCATGCCGGAAAGCTTGTCATAGAGACGGAAATAATTCTGGAAGGTGATCGAGGCAACCGTCTGGTTTTCCTGCTGAATAGCTACGCCTTCTTTCGCTTCTACCGCCTGATGCAAACCGTCTGACCAGCGCCGACCCTGCATGGTGCGGCCGGTAAACTCATCGACAATGATAATTTCATTGTTCTGTACGATATAGTCCACGTCTTTCTGAAATAGAATATGGGCGCGCAGGGCATTGTTAACATGATGCATCTTGCCAATATTGGCGGGGCTGTAAAGGCTGTCACCTTCATCCAGCAGGCCTGCCTCGGTCAGCAACTTCTCCACCTTCTCATGGCCAGCTTCGGTCAGGTATATCTGCTTGTCCTTTTCCTCAACCGAGTAATCACCCGGCCCGTCTTCTTCTTCCTGCTTTGTCAATTTGGGCACCAGCTCATTAATCGCCTGATAAAGATCAGAACTATCTTCAGAAGGACCAGAAATAATTAACGGTGTGCGCGCTTCATCGATCAGGATCGAATCAACTTCATCGACAATGGCAAAGTTCTGTCCACGCTGAAACTGCTC
>VAPM010737464.1_pt1 | contig 12260 bp, 12 predicted proteins | sample 3395091 | NCBI WGS metagenome assembly VAPM01 (sample SAMN08290445, study PRJNA428436) | hydrothermal vent metagenome | isolation source: Deep-sea hydrothermal vent chimney 3 | place: Pacific Ocean: Juan De Fuca Ridge | reverse complement strand
TCTTTTAATGTTTTTTCATTTTCCTTTGTCATCGGATTTCCCTCAATAATCCCAATGTCCAATTTATCACCCGGATCATCCTCATCTTCCAGTAAACGAAAATCAACCATTTCTACTTTCCCCATTAAATCCAAAAATTTTTCTCCCAAATCCAAAAGAGCAAACTGGCAACCCTCGCAAGAAGTCAAACTAACAATCGCAATTTTTGGCTTACTCTTTTTATTTATTTTTTTTTCTTGCTTTATCATTTTCCTCAATATAATTATTTTATAATACAAAACTTCTAAACTCTGATATAATAATAGCATGAAAAAGATTTCTATTCAAACTAACAATTCCGATATAATTTTAGCTCTTGGCGCTGAATCAGCTGGTAATTTTTCCATTTACAAAAACGGAAAAATCTATTATTCAGAAAATTTCGGTGATTTATTAAATGAAAATAATTTCCGCAAATTTCAAAAATCAATTCTAAGCACAGTTACATTTTATGGAGGCAAGGCCTCCACAAGAGGAATCAAACCAACTATCATTTTGACAGACTTGCATCCAGAAATGAAGACTACTCTTTGGGGCAAAGAATTGGCAACTAAATTTAATGCCCAACATATCCAAATTCAACATCACCACGCTCATATTTTTTCTCAGCTTTTGGAAACGGAAATTTTAAAAGGAAAAGAAATAGGTGATACCTATGGCGTCGCCCTTGATGGCACCGGCTACGGGACAGACGAAAAAATTTGGGGCGGTGAAGTTTTTTATATACAAAATGCAACTCAAAAATTGCGAATTGAACGAATTGGTCGTTTGGAAAACCAAATAATGATTGGCGGGGATTTGGCAATTCGCGAACCGGCACGAATGTTAATTAGCATTCTATCAAAAATAAATTCAGACAATCTTAATAAACAAATCTGCATTACAAAAAATCTAACAAAAAATAATTTTGGAAAAAATTTAGCCTATCATTTTGTTAAAAAATATTATTCCCGAAATCAGTTTGAACTTTTATATAATCAACTGCAACAAAATTTTAATTGCCAAGAAACTTCCAGCACCGGCAGAATTCTGGACGCCGTTTCTGTTTTGTTAGATTTTGCCAAAAATGAAAGAGCATACAAACATCAAGCCACTGATTTATTAGAAAAAAATTCCGCTAAACCCTATTCAGATTTAAAACCAAAAATTAGCAAAATTACGGACAGAGGTCGTTCCTCGAGGAGGAGAGAATTTTCGATAGAAAAATTCTCGACGGAAGAGGTGCGACCTCGGGAAGTAATTTTTCACAAAAATGAAAACCTAAATATTGATTCAAGGTTCCTATTAAATACCAGTCATCTCTTTGAATATCTTATAAAAAATCTTCACCGCGACAAGCATCGCATCGCCGCCACCGCTCAACTTTATATCGCTCAAGGGTTACACGAAATAATTAAAAGGCATAAAATATGCCTAGGGTCCGCCGTGACGGAGAATATGAAATGTGAAACATCTAAGATTATTTTATCTGGCGGAATTTCTAATAATAAAATTATTTACAATTATTTTCAATCCAAAAATATTTTGGCAAATAAAAGGTCCAGCATCCCTTTAGGAGACACCGGACTTTCCGTTGGACAAATTATTTATTATTTAAATTCTTAAAAAATGTGTATCTTTAAAGATATCTTTAAAGATACACATAATTCCTTTATTTTTCATTACAGTTTATCAAATAAAAAAGCGGTTTGAAATTTAACAAATCAAACCGCTAAAATAAATCTGTTATATATTTTATAGAAATCTGGCTTTTTCTCCCCAAGCATTTATTGATGCTCCGTTGGCAATTATACCAACCATTAAATAGACGGCTGTACCGAACTTAATTTTTCCCCACCAATCGCTTTGTCGCCCCGTAATTAAGTCCATAATATCAACAATAAATATTACCCCAGCTATTGTCATTACCATGCAAACAACGCTAACAACAATAATCACAACCTTGTTTCTTATGCTCCATTTATTTAAAATCACTCTCAGAAGCCAAAAAACAAGATGCCAACAAAATTCCCAAATTCTACCGAAAAAAGTTTTCATACTTCCTCCTGAAATTTATAATTTTGCCTTATCATACCAATAACCACATTGCCCGCAACAATATTCTGCTGGCTTCCTGTCAGCAACAATGCCATCATATTGTTTTCGCGAACCGCAATTTGGACATCGCGGGTTTCGGAAAAAACTACGGACACTACCGATAAGATACAACACTATTCCTAAGAATAATATTGCAGCGAAGCCTCTACCTATTCCTATCCAAGCTAAATCATAATAATCCATTACTCCCCCTCCTTTTGACTTAATTAATGGCACTTTAAACACATGATTTTGTTTTTGTAAAATAGCTACCTCCAAACTACTCATAAAACAACCCTTTGTCAACAAATCCTCGGTATCAATTTCCCCTTAGGCATTTCGATTTTTCGTAATGAGCCTAATTCTGTTTTTAAATACACGCCATTTTCTTTTTTGTTTTTTTGAGCACGACCAATTATTTTTGCTTCTTCATTAAATTTTTGCAAAATTTTTAAAACTTTATCAACATTTTTTGGCGAAACCGATGCAATAAATCTGCCTTCCGAAGCCAAAGAAAAAATATCAATTCCTAAAAGTTCCGCGACTGCTTTTGTTTCTTTTTTATAAGGTAAAGTTTTCTCATCCAAAATAATTTTAACTCCCGACTTTTCCGCCATTTCCACCAAATTAGCCGCTAAACCACCACGAGTTGGATCCTTGCAAGCATTCAAGTATTTCCGTGTCTTTTTTAATTCTTCAATCAACGGTCGACAATCACTTTTAATTTTTGTTTGATAATTAAATCTTTTTGCTAAAAGAGTAATGGCATGTTCACCTAAATCTCCAGAGGCAACGATGTAATCACCATTTTTAATACCGTTATTTTTTATCACTCCATCATTTTTCACCAAGCCAACCCCGGCGGTGGTAATTTCAATTTTATCAATTTTGCCTTTTTCCGTTACTTTGGTATCCCCGGTTACAATCGGCACCTTCGTTTGCAAAGAAATTTTATTGATTGATTTTAAGATTTCCTCAAAATCTTTTTTGGGAAATCCTTCTTCCATTACAATGCTCAAAGAAATTCCAATCGGTTTAGCACCCATTACCACCAAATCGTTAATCGTTCCACACATCGCAATTTTTCCAATATCTCCACCGGCAAAAAATAACGGGTCAACAATAAAAGCGTCGGTGGTAAAAACCAATTTTTGCCCGCTTCCTAAATTAAACAAGGCTGCGTCATCCCCACAATTTTTCCACTGACCAGTAAATTTCAAAATCCGCCGAATATCTTTAACAATCTCCGCCGATTTAAAACCACCTCCACCCTCATCTAGGGTTATATTCTTATTTTTCATAGTATTTTTACGAAACTATTTCAATATCACTACGAATTCTCCCTTCATTTTATCTGTATTATCTGCAAAATATTTTAAAATATCTTCAGTATTTCCGCGAATAATTTCTTCATACATTTTAGTTAATTCTCTTCCCATAATTATTTGTTTATCATTACCTCCCAACTCTTGCAATAATTTTAAGTTTTTCAAAACACGATGCACGCTATCATAATAAATTACCGGCATTTTACTTTTTAAAATATTTTCAAAAAATGTCTGACGCCCTTTTTTATGTGGAGGAAATCCTAAAAATATAAATCTTTGCATATCAATTCCCGCCACACTGACAATTGTTGCCAGTGCCGAAACTCCTGGAATTGCAATTACTTCAATTTCATTTTTTATCGCTTCCGCTACCAAAATATTTCCAGGGTCAGAAATACCAGGCGTTCCAGCATCTGTCACTAAGGCAACCTTTTTTCCGATTTTTAATTTTTCAACTATTTTATCCAACTTGCCAACTTTGCTGTGCTGATGATAAGATATAAGTGGTTTTTTGATTTTGTATTCATTTAAGAGTTTTGCTGTTACCCTTGTGTCCTCACACGCAATTAAATCCACGCTTTTTAAAATTTCTAAAGCACGTAAAGTAATATCTTTTAAATTTCCAATTGGAGTAGCAATGATGTATAGCATATTAACTTGTAAATTGTTAGCATGTAGATTCTCAGCTGGTAACTTTTAGAGTTCTAAAAGGCTAAGAATCTACAACCTAAAAAACTATCCTATGATTTTAACAACTCACGCCTTGGCTGGCGCCGTTATCGGTAAAAATTTAAACAACCCTTATCTAATAATAGTATTATCTATTATTGTTCATTATGCAATGGATCATCTTCGCCATGGAGAATATGTGGAGGTCTTTAGTAAAAATACTTCCGTAAAAAATTCCGGGTGGAAAGTAGTTTTAGATTTATTAACTGGTTTCCTGGCAATTAGCCTTATTTTATTTTTTCTTCACATTCATAATAGCTTAGACAAGCCCAGCACATTTAATATTATTCTCGGTGTTTTCTTTTCTATTATTCCTGATTTTATTACTTCTATCTATTGGAAATTTCGCTGGAAATTTTTAGAAAAATATTACAACTTTCATTCCTGGGTACATCGTTACCCTCGTTACGCTCCCGAACGAGAGTGGACATTACGCAACGCCCGCAACGATATTTTAATTTCCCTCACCGCTATCATTTTACTTTTTTTATTATAAATCTTCAATAAAAGAATCGACACCTTAACTAGGTGAAGTGCTATAATATCTTCAGTATCTATAATGCTTCCAATGTTTTTTTCAATTTATTCTCACCACCTTCATGCGGACCGATTACTGCCAGATTTAATTTTTCCGACACAAGAATATCCTTCGCTACGCGCAAAATATCTTCGGATGTAATTGCATCAATTTTTTTGAAAATTTCTTGCGGTTTTTCAATTTTATTTTCTAGAGTTTCTTGTCCCGCAAAATAACCAGCAACCGCATCAGAAGCTTCCATATTCATTATCATTTTACCTTTAATGTAATCCTTGGTTTTTTGTAATTCTTTATTATCTATTTTTTGCGAAGATATTTTTTTAAATTCTCGCAAAATTGTCGCTACTGTTTTTAATAAATTCTTATGCTCCACCCCAGCATTCACCGCCAAATAACCAACATCCTGATAACTTTCTACACTAGTACTTATATGATAAGCTAAACCTTGTCGCTCTCGTACTTGAATAAAAAGTCGACTACTCATATTTCCACCAAGAATGCTAGCCAATAAACTCAAGACATGTCTATCTTTGTGGTCGCTCTTATAAGCTCGCACACCCAAAACTAAATGTGTCTGGTCAGTTTTTTTATTTTTAATATTCACCTGTGGCGCATTTTGTTTCTCAAACACCCTTTCAAATTCCAATTTTTTATTTTTTTTGACTTGAGAAAAGTATTTTGTTATTTTTTTTATTATATCTTTTTCGTTAATTTTACCAGCCACGCAAACAACCGTATTATTGGCTAAATAAAATCGCTTCAAGTAATCCACAAAATCTTTTCTTTTAAAATTTGTAATTGTTTTTTTATTTCCAATAATTTTTCTACCTAATCTTTGTCTTTTATAAAGTAACTCTTCAAAAACTTCTTCTACATTTTGCATTGGCAAATCTTCATACATACTCATCTCCTGCAAAATAGTTCCTTTCTCACGATTTATTTCTTTCATTTCCATTTTAGAATTAAGAAACATATCAAAAAGTACATCCATCGCTGTATTAATGTGTTTAGCATCTGCCTTAGCATAATAGGCAGTTCTAGATTTACCGGTAAAGGCGTTAAAAATTCCGCCAATTGAATCTAGTTCTTCATAAATTTTTCTCGGAATCGGTCGTTTCTTAGTTCCTTTGAACATCATATGTTCAATAAAATGTGACAACCCAGCCTCCTCTTTATTTTCATAACGCGAACCAACACCAACTGAAATCATAATAGTTGCTGTGCCAGTTCCTTTCATCGGCACTGTAATAATTCTTACTCCGTTTTTCAAAGTCGTTTTTTTGTAATTCATAAAGTTGTCTACAATCTTAATTTATAGTTTTTTAGATTATATTATTTCACTAAATAATCATACCAGCAATTTAAACTTTTTCCAAATAAAATTCTTAAAAAATAAAAACAGCGAGATTGCCTATCTGCCAATAGATAGGGACCTCGCTGTTTTTTACGATTTTCAAAATTACATCATTCCACCCATTCCTGGCATTCCCCCACCCATTCCAGCAGGAGCAACTTCTGGAGCAGATTTTTCTTCCGGTTTATCTGTCACAACTGCTTCGGTTGTCAACAACATTGCGGAAATAGACACTGCATTTTCTAAAGCGGTTCTGGTCACTTTCAATGGATCAATAATTCCCGATTTAATCATATCATCTTCAAATTGATCATTTTTAGCATTATAACCGAAATTAATTCCCTTACTCTCAATAACTTTATTTAAAACAACAGCGTCCTCTTTCTTTCCGGCATTTTTAACAATCTGCCTCAACGGCTCATTTAATGCTTTCAATAAAGTATTGTAACCAGCTTGATATTCATGATCCTCATCATTTTTATTCTTATTTGCCAATAAAGCCACAGCTTTAGCTAAAGCTGTTCCACCTCCGGCGACAATTCCTTCTTCCACCGCCGCTCTTGTTGCAGATAAAGCATCGTCCATTTTATGTTTCAGATAAGTTTGTTCAGTTTCTGTCACAGCTCCAACTTTGATAACCGCCACACCACCAGAAAGTTTAGCCATTCTCTTTTGTAGCTTTTCTCTATCGTAATCACTGTCAGCTTTTTCAATTTGAGATTTAATCAATGCCACTCTGCTCTCAATAGCACTTTTCTTTCCCTTACCTCCGACAACTGTAGTATTATCTTTGGTCGCAATAATTTTTTGCACCTCACCCAAATCTTTTAATTCTGCTTTATCCAATTTCATTCCTCGTTCCTCACTTATTACTTGAGCCCCAGTTAAAACCGCCAAATCTTCCAACATTTCTTTTTTAGCATCACCAAATTCCGGAGCTTTGATTGCCAAAACATTTAAAGCACCCCTTAGTTTATTAACAACCAAAGTTGCTAGAGCTTCTCCCTCAATATCGTCAGCAATAATCACTAGTTCTTTAGTTCCGGATTGAGTAAGTTTTTCAAGTAGTGGTAAAATTTCACTAATTGAAGAAATTTTCTTGTCCGTGATTAAAACTGGAGCGTCTTTTAATTCAGCACTCTGTTCCTCAACATTTGTAATCATATATGGCGAAACAAATCCCTTACCAAAATTCATTCCTTCTACAATTTCTTTGGATAGTCCAAATGTTTGTGATTCTTCTACAGTAATAACTCCGTCTTTTCCAACTTCTTCCATCACATCAGCAATCATATTTCCCATCTCCTCGGACTCTGCGGAAATAGTTGCCACTTGGGCAATTTCCTCTCGAGAAGAAATCTTTTTAGAATTTTTTTTCAAAATATTGATAACATCCTTCTTGGCATCTTCCATTCCCAATCTAACACCCACTGGATTAATGCCTGTCTCAATATATTTCAACCCCTCTTTTGCTAAAGCCTGCGCGATAACCGTAGAAGTAGTTGTTCCATCTCCAGCAGCCTCATTTGTTTTATCCGCTACTTCTTTAATAAGTTCCGCACCAACATTTTCAAATTTGTCTTCTAGGTCAATTTCCTTAGCAATACTTACACCATCATTAGTAATTGTTGGAGCTCCAAAGCCTTTATCTAAAATAACATTTCTTCCCTTTGGTCCTAAAGTTCCTTTTACCGCGTCAGCCACTTGATCAATTCCCGCCTTAATTTTTTTTCTGGCATCGGCATGATATTTTATTTGTTTGCTCATAATCTTAAATTGCAAACTGACATCAATTATTTTAAAAGATTTTAAAAAAATAATTGATAAACGGCTTGCTTTAATTAAATAATAATTTATTTTTTAAATTCTAATCTAAGTTAGCACTCTAACTTCTCAACTGCTAATTTATTCTATTAAAATTTTTCCTATTAGTCAAGACTCCCCACCTCTTGCTAAAAAATTATCTTTGTGATATTCTCTAAACATTAAAATAATAAGTTTGGAAATACCGTTTAACATTAATCTTTTAATTATTTAAAGACAATAACTATATGCCGATTAAAAATTCAGCGAAAAAATATGTGCGAGTAACTACTCGAAAAACTTTGAAAAATAAAAAAATCAGAGGTGTTTATCGTGGAGCAATAAAGAAAACTCGCGAAGCAATTATTGCAAAAAAGGCAAAGCTAGCGGAAGAGTTGCTTAAAAAGACCCTTAAAGCTTTAGACAAAGCGACACAAAAAAAGGTTCTCAAAAAAAATACCGCTGCTCGTTACAAATCAAGACTAAACAAAGCAGTTAAAGAACTTTCTCGGAAAAAATAAAACATTGAACTCAAAAAAACAACCACTTTAATACGACCGTATTAAAATGGTTGTTTTTTAAACACTTGCTACCAATTTATCCAACAATAATTTGATATCCGCCTTGCCGATTTTAGCATCTTCATCTATTTGTTCAAGTTTTTTATAAATTTTTTTCAAATGAGACAAATTAGTCGTTCTCAGTTGTTGTATTCCTTTTTGTGCGACAAAAGGATGCACTTTTGCCAGCTTAGCGATTTCATATTGATCGGAAATTCCTTGGAAATAGAAACCAGCTATTTTTAACAAATTACGGCATTGATAAACATACATCGACAAAATATAGAACGGGTCACTTCCTTGTTTTAATTGGTTATGTAACATTTGCAAAGCACGCTTTTTATTTCCCTGCGAAAGAGCTTCAATTGTTTCAAAAATATTTACCTCCGCCCCAGAACTGACTATTTTTTCAATATCATCTCTTGTTATTGTATCTTTTTCTTCTTTATAATTTTGCAGTTTTTTAATCTCATTATTCAAGCGCCACATATTTTCACCCATATATATCATTAATTCATTAATCGCCTCTTTTTCAATTTGCAAATTATTTTTATTCACCTTCATTTCAATCCATTTTTCCAGTTGTATTCCTTGTTTTTTCACAAATTCCTCAACTTTCGAATTATTTAATAAAAATTTAAATAATTTATTATTTTTTCGAGGATTGGTTTCTTCCCGTAAAATCAAGAACAAATCTTTATTGGAAAAAATATTTTTTTCAATTTCCAAATAATTCAATAATTCATCTTGCTCGACTTTATTTATATTTGAGAAAATATTTTTCAAAAGAATGTTTTTTTTCGTCGAAAATAATCCACCGGCTCCAATAACACTTTTAATCTTACTTAGATTAAAATTTTTTTCATCAAAATCAAAAACAACCGAAGTTGCCTCCGGATTGTTTTTTAAAAAATTTTCTTTTATCTGCCGAAGTTTTTCACTAGAGCTAAAACTATCTTCGCCATATAAAAATATTAACATAAGAAGTTCTATCTTAAATTAATTTATTGTGTAAGCTTAGTTAAGGATGATGTACTCCATTTTAATCTTTGCCCCGGTTCCAATATTTCCACCCAAATTTGACCAGGAACAAATTTAATTTCTTCACCATTTTCATCATAAAAATACAATTTGCTAGCAATATCAGATTTATCTTTTTTCCATGTTCCACGATATTCTTTCCCATTCATATAATAATATGCCTCCCCTGTGTCGGTAGTATCATACCAAGGATCACCTAATTGAACATTATTATATTGCCCCTCAACCTGCTCTGATTTTGCAATTAACACAACAACATTTTTGGGAGCAATTCTTTTGTTATTATTTCTATCCCTGTCTATCTTCTTACCCCAAGTTCGCAAATAAGTATTAGTCTTTTGATCATAATCATAATCAACAGCAAATAATCCTGCAAAAGCTACCCTTAAATGACCGCTTTTCGGTCTTTCAGACAAGGGAGCTTCTTTTTGATGAGGATATCCAATGAAATTATTTTCCATTCTATACCCAAAATCCTTAGCGCAATTCCAGAATTCCTGAGGGTGAGCATATCCACTATCAACACCTCTTTTCATCCCAGCTTTTCTAAAACAGGGATTTGTTAAACAAGCATTAGCTGATTTTCCAGCATCACCATTACAATTAATATTTTCTATTTCACCTCTGTCCAAAATTCCCTTAGCTAATCCTATCTTACTATTTTCATGATGTGACTCTGATCTTCCCCAAGAAGCAAAAATTGCATCAAGACCTTTGGCTAAATGAATAAAATCATGTCGAGCACTCCTCATTGAACCAACTTCTTTTGGTGTGTTGCAAATATATATTGCCATCAAACGAGTTACTGATGCAGTAATCACAGGCATTTCAATAACCATATCCGCTTGAGAAAAACCAGCCGCTGGTCGTGCTGTTACATCTGCTGGTTGCATTACCGCCAAAGCTCGACGATTCCAATTATCACAAGCTAGTCCAGAAATTGGACTAACATTTTTTTCATTAAGAGGTTCGTTAGAGGGAGTTTTCTTCATTTCTTGTTTATTCTCCGCCTTAATTTGAGATATTCTATTTTTGCGAACAATATCCCTACCAGAAACAATATACACCATTATTCCCGCTAACAATATTGCCCCTATAGCAATAATTATTTTTTGTTTTTTGTTCATAGCACTTTTTTACAAATTATAAAATTATACGAATCCGCCACTAGCGGAATAATCTTATAAATTTAATAATTTACAATTTGCTTATTTTTTATAGCTTATTTATTAAAAAAATTAAATAATTTAATTTTTCATTATTAGTATAACACATTTTTGCGGTTTTTAATATCTTGAATTATAGCTTGTCAATTACCAATAAAAACACCTTAGTTTAAAAAAAATACAACCATTGTTCCCTAGTTAGAGAATAATGGTTGCGTATATTCATACTTGTTACGAAAGATTGGCTAAATTTATAAAAAAAATCTCACCTCCCCTTCTTAAAATAAGCCGATTTTCTTTTTCTGTTAACTGAAATTGATAATCAGAAAGATCAGCAACTAACACCCCAACAAACGCCTCCAACCACAAATCTGTTTTTATTTCCTGCTTTAAAAAATTGACAGTCTTAAGGGCTATCTCTACAGTCTTCCTAATTTCAACAGGAAGATTCGTCTGAGCCACTACATCATCAAGGTTGGAAATATCGTCCGCACTAGATTTAATTCCAGAAACAGAATTTTCTATTTCCTGAAGCAAGTCGCCAAGCGTTGTATTGGTGTCAGCTAAAACAGAGTCTACCTCCGCAATAGTTAATCTAGTCTTGCCTCTCCTCATTTGACTAAAAGTAGCCACAGACACCCCCAATAATTTACTTAACTTGCAATCCCTCTTTAGTCTTAAAGTTTTTTTAATTTCATCAAAAATGGCGCCTACTTTTTCCTTAGGAATAAGTTCTTCTTCAGGAAGACTACTTCTTCTTATTCGCCTCCTTCTGTCAGAGCATTCTCTTTTCAGAGATTTTTTTCTCGATCTTTCCTCGCTAGGAAAACCTGACTCAAGAATAGCCTTATATTCCTCCAGTAAAGCTTTTCCATCTTCAGTTTTGCTTAATAAATCTATCCATTCATTAGGGATAACTCCACTTTCCCTAAATGTTGAAATTATTCTTTCTCCTCCCGCCTTTTTAATGAAAATGCATCTCTCATCACCACCTAAACACCTCTGAAGACCTATGAGAAATATTTCTTTACCATCAATATGTGATGTTTTTTTAGATTTCATATTGCATCCTCTTGATATTTTATTTTTTTTAGGTACTTCTTTAATAATAAAAACCCTCTTTCCATTTCTTGGTTTATTTATTTTCCCTGATTTCGAATTCCAATATTCAGCAACAAAATTCAATCCTTCTCTATTGCTGACCAATTTGCGAATCCATGAGATTGGCATAATATTAGTTTTTCGAAAAAAAAGAAGCTCATCGATACTCGTACCAAAACAATCAAGTAAATCTTTTTCATCCTCAACACTAAAAAGTATCATTAACTGAAAAATCAAATAATTACTATTTAAATTTTCCCGTGCCATCTCTGGCACATTATGCTTATTAGACATATAGCACCTCTCAATGGCTTTGTTTTATTTTAAAATAACTATTTTATATATAACACTCTTTAACATTATTGTCTATGCATATCTTTTTTATTTACAAGCATATTAATCACATTATCTATTTTGACAATTCGGACAAAAGTGTGTGCCACGACCAGCGACTTTTATTTTTTGGATGACACCTTTTTTACATCGCTTACATTTTTTGTTTTGTCTGCTATAAACTTTTAATTT
>VAPM010114128.1_pt1 | contig 12265 bp, 8 predicted proteins | sample 3395091 | NCBI WGS metagenome assembly VAPM01 (sample SAMN08290445, study PRJNA428436) | hydrothermal vent metagenome | isolation source: Deep-sea hydrothermal vent chimney 3 | place: Pacific Ocean: Juan De Fuca Ridge | reverse complement strand
GTGCTCTTCCGATCTCAATATGGGGTTAACTATCCAAGGAGCACCAAGCAATACGCCAAGCGTCAGGATACCAGGCCAACCTGGTGGTGTTGTTGCAAACCATCTTCCGTCGCGGATTTCCAAAAGGTAGTATTCCAGCCCAGCCCGTGCGGCCTCCGCCGGGGCGGGGGCAAAAAAGCTGCCGCCGGCAAAGGTCTTTGCCTGAAACAAATATACCAGTTCATCTTCAACATGCGGTATGCGTTCAAAGCTGAACCAGCCCAATGCGGCGCTTGCCAGGAGAACGATAACTGCAGGAATTATAGGGCTAAATCCACGATTGTTGTTCATTGGGGCAGGCTGCAAAAGCATCGCTGCAAGTGTAAGTAAATTGACGCCCACAAGTGTTGCGCCTGCTACCAAATGGAATGCGTAAGAAGCCATAAAGCCACGCGGGAGGTAGCCCATAAGAGAAACGCTAAACCCGGCGCTAAGGGCAAGGAATATAAATATGCGAACAGGTCCAAATTCTTGAAACAGTCGCAATATTTTTCTATGACCGCCGGTTCGATGAATTGCCCATAGTGCAAACAGAGCCTGTACAGCAATTAACCCAAACATAAACAGATCGGCCATGGTATCTGGTCTTAAACGAAGCGCCGGGAACCATAAGGGCTGTGTCAGCCATAACTGCGCACCGCCACCCACAATCAAGGTTAACGCCAATGTGCCAAGAATATTTGCCCGCTGCGTCGAAAAATAGCTAAATGCCAGTAGTCCAAACCCAACAACCGAGCTGAACCAAAAGACTTTGTTCCCCATTGAAACCGAAGTTTGGGACAGCAACAGATAAACCGGGCCCAATATCAATAACAGCCCGGTCAGCTTTGCAGCCCATGGAAAACGAAGTTCGGTGGATTTCACGTATTTACCGGTATCTTGATCCTAAAGAAATCCAATTAGCTACTATTTACTGTATGAAATCAAATGTTTTTGAAATTTAGCTCAGCTTTAGATATTTTTACGTTTAACTGTAGCCAATCCTTTGCGGCAACCGGTATTGTCCGATGTCGGGGATGCGAAATTCCCCGAAGATTATCATGATAGGGACGTTTCAATCATCTCTCGGTACAGTTTTTCAAAACTTTCGTGAACGGCCTGTGGTGAAAATCGCGCTTCCCGGCTAAGTTTTTTAGCCGCCAGCCCCATTTTTTCGCGTTTTGTTGTGTTGTCAATCATTTCTAGGACTGCAACAGCGATCGCGCGCGTGTCACCAACCTGCAAAACGCAACCGACGCTCGGATCGACCAGTTCTTTTACCCCACCACAATCGGTTGCAATGACGGGCAGGCCGGTTTGAAAAGCTTCCACAATCGAAATTGGAAGCGCTTCCCATCTGGATGTCAGCAAGTATAAATCCGACGCCATAAGAACAGAGGCCACATCATCAACAGGCCCTAAAAATTTTACGTTTTCCGAAACGCCTGTTACCTCAGCCCAGCTTTCAACGATATCCGACAAAGGTCCGTGACCGCCAATTGCAAATACCACATCGTCGCGTTTGTCCGAGATTTTCCGCGCAACCTCGATCATCATATCGATGCCTTTTTGCTGATCCAATCGCGAAAGGCTGGAAATCAGAAAACGACCTTTTTTTCCCAGCAGCGATTTCCTCAACTCTGCAACATGTTCCTTAGAAACTTTCGGTAGCTTGTGAACGCCAAGACCAATTACGTGGGTTTTTTCCCGCGTCAATCCTTTGGAAATCAAAGATTCCAGCGATGTTCTGCTTGGTGAAATTGTCATATCAGCGCAGCGTTTCGCAGTTCGCGCTACACTGGCTTCGCGTTCGGGTTCCGAGCCGTGATAGGTGAAAATAACTGGAATATTTAACCCCATAGTCGCCAGTCTGGCCACAATGGCGGGGGCAGTTTCGTGGGAATGAACCAGCTGAATATTATGTTTCTTCAGCGCTTGGCGTAATTTTCGCGCCACCGGCAGAATTTCTGATAGCCGTTTGAAAACGCCATCCTGTCCGGCTGCGATCTTATCTAGTGACAGATGTTCAAAATTAGGGTCACTATCGTCCGGGCACCAATCCCCGTGATCCCCAGCCAGAGCCACCTGGTGTCCGCGTTCGCTCAGGTCATTCGTGAGATCCAGCACATGGCGCTGAATACCCCCGGGTCTGAAATTGGTACAGATTTGTATTATTCGCATCACAACATTTCTTCTTTCGACCTGTCAGAACGGTAATACGTTCAAATTGCAACACATTATTTTCTCGATTGCGAATTATTGCCGCTCTCTTGCGTGTTTGGGGATGTTCGCGAAAAATAGCTGGCATTAGAGAAGATTCAAAGTGTACCCGTGGAAGTGGAATTAGAAGAATAGTTTTCAGGAGCAATTGACGTATGTCAATCGAGCGGAAATTTGGCCGGGGCGTGGCCTGGATGGCGGCCGGAAACTGGGTTGAGCAGGTCATAAATTTCCTTGTTTTTGTGCTGTTAGCAAGGATATTGGGGGCCGAAACATTTGGCCTTCTGGCAATGGCGGCAGCGTTTGTTCTGTTGTGTGAATTTCTGGTGCGAGAGTCATTTTCAGATTTTTTGATCTCCTTCGCGAACCCTGATGATGAGCACTTTAATACGACATTCTGGGTGCTAGCTGGGCTGGGTTTATTACTAAGTTTAACGCTGATCCTGGCAGCAGGGCCAATTTCTGATTTATACGGACAATCCGAAGTGCGTGGCCTAATTGTTGCTCTGTCACCAACGGTAATGATGATTGCGCTTACGGCGGTACCTGTTGCGATTTTAAGGCGAGAGCTTCGATTCCGTACACTTTCCCTTAGGGCGATCGCCGGGGTAATTGCTGGGGGGGTAGTTGCAATTTATATGGCTTTGAACGGATTTGGTATCTGGAGCCTTGCCGGACAGCGGCTGGCGCAGGTTCTTACCAATATTGTCATGGCGTGGGCTGCTGTGAATTGGCGTCCAAGGTTTAGTATTTCCAAACGACATCTTCGAGAAGTTGGTGGCTTTGGCGGAGCAGTATTAGGGCTAAGGGCCGCAGAGCTGGCATCAACGCAATTACCATCAGTGATAATCGGGGCAACGCTTGGACCGCTGGCTTTGGGATTTTATTCAATAGCCTGGCGTCTGGTTGAGATTGGTTCATTTCTAATCGTGACACCGCTTCGGATGGCGTCACAGCCTGCATTCGCTGAAATGCAGCGTAAAGGTGGTGCTGCATCTAAGCTATTGATCGATATATCGCGCCTGTCTGGTCTCGTTGCATTCCCGGCATTTGCCGGGCTGGCAATACTGGCCCAGCCGATACTGGCGCTGCTTTTCGGGCCGGGCTGGGGGGATGCCGCGCCAATCCTGTCGATCCTGTCAGTTCTGGGCGCATATCTTTGCATTGAAAAAATTCACCAGGCCTATTGTCTTGCACTGGGCCGGGCAGGGGCGACAACGCTGGTGGCCTGGGCAGAGGTTGTTCTAGGGGCGGTTCTGGTCTGGGTTTTGGTCCCTTGGGGTGTAAACGCAATGGCGGCAGGGTTAGTGGCGTCGTTTCTGCTATTTTGGGGTCTGCGGTTTTATATCGTGGCGGGTGTAGCAGGTTTAAGTCCATGGGTTTTGTTGAAAAACCATTTATTACCGATTACCGGTGCGATACTAATGGCCGGGCTAATCTGGATTTTGTTAGGAGAGTTGAAGCCGCAATCTTTGCTACAGGTGCTGCTAATCAGTATCGGCGCTGGCATCCTGTTCTTCGGCGGCTTTACAGCTATTTTCATGCGAAATCGCTTAGGTCTGTTAAAATCGTTTATTGCCAAGCCGGGCAATTCAGATGACACAACCACCTGAATAACCGGAGCTTGCATGAAATCCCTGCGCATCTTGATGTTCACCACGTTTTATCCTCCCTATTCCTTTGGCGGTGATGCGGTTGGCGTTCAGCGGATGGCGCGCGCACTGGTGGCGCGGGGGCATGAAGTGACCGTTGTGCATGATGAAGATGCCTATCTGTCGCTTGGCGGGCAGCAGCCAGCTGTAGCGGGCGAGGATGACGGCGTTATTGCGATTGGCCTGCGCAGTCGCAATGGGATGCTTTCCAACCTGTTAACCCAACAAATTGGCCGCCCCGTAGTGCATGGCCGTCGTATTCGCGAGATTGCCGAGGCCGGGCAGTTCGATATTGTCTGGCATAACAACACCTCACTTGTGGGTGGGCCCGGACTGTTGGGTGTTGGCAATGGCTTGCAGGTTTATGAAGCGCATGAACATTGGCTGGTTTGCCCTACCCATGTTTTGTGGCGTTATAACAAAGAGCTATGCGAAAAACGCGAATGTATCCGGTGCGTGTTGAATCACCGTCGTCCACCCCAAATGTGGCGTTATACCGGCTATCTTGATCGCCAGATGGACCAGATTGATCTGGTGATCGCCAAAAGCGAATTTAGCCGTGACAAGCATCGGGAGTTTGGCCTGCGTCAGGATATGGAAGTTCTGCCGTATTTTCTTCCGGATTTGGTACTGGCGAAGAAATCAAAATCCCCCCATTCACGCCCCTATTTTCTGTTTGTTGGCCGTCTGGAAAAAATCAAAGGCTTGCAGGATGTGTTCCCGGCATTCGACAAATACCCGGACGCTGAACTGTTGATTTTAGGCGACGGTGATTATTCTGCCGAACTAAAGGCGTTGGCGGCCGGCAATGAGCGAATTAAGTTTCTTGGCAGGAAGTCACTGGATGAACTTAATGCTTATTACCGCGCCGCTTTGGGGCTGATTGTACCATCCGTTTGTTATGAGACATTTGGGATCATTCTGATTGAGGCGTTTCGCCTTGGCACGCCTGTTATTGCGCGACGTCTGGGGCCGTTTCCTGAGATTGTGGAAAAGGCTAAGGGTGGTGTGTTGTTTGAAACCGAGGATGAGCTACTGGCTGCAATGCACGGTCTGCAAAATGACCCCGGCCTTCGTGAAAAGCAATCCAAGGCTGCCCGCGTGGCGTTTGAGAAACATTGGAGCGAAGGCCCGGTATTAGAGGCTTTTGGAGCAGCGTTTGCCAGGGCTGCATTTTCCAAGGGTGATAAAGGCTTAGCGCGTGTTCTTGAAGCGGGGGCTTTCGAAACTGGGTCGCGCGTTTAGGGCGCAAGTGTGCCAATCCGGTGCGCATTTGCCATTGCAGAAAATGTGATGGTTGTGGCCGGGATTGTTGGAAACACTGAAGCGTCAACCAAATGAACACGGCTTAAGCCATGCGGGCGCCCAAGTTTGTCAGACTGGCCCGCATGGGGGAGTTTTGCCATTGGAACCGTGCCCCCCACATGAAAACTAGAGCCAACCTGGCCAAGGCGGGTGGCAAAGCCAAGGGTGTTCAAACCCGCCCGCCCCATAACGCGAGATAGGCTTTTGGTAGCTGAATTCAGTGTTTTCTGCGTCGCGGCGTTTTCTTTCAGGGTTGGTTCTAGCTTACCGTTACTGGCCAGCCGCAATTCTATTTGGGCAGAATGGTCGGAATGCAGGAAAACCTGCGCAACGATCAGGCGGGCCGCGATGGCGCGTAAAACCGGATTGGCAACTTTCAGGCCATAGCCATAGTTTTCAATCAGATCGCGGGCAAAGTATTCGTTCCATGTATAAAGCTGGGCATGCACCAGATGCTGGGAAACATTCGGGTTGTCTATTTCCACAAATATCTGCGGCAGTGTGTTGAACGGTTGGGCACTAGGTGAAGAGGGTGCCCGCCAGCGGTGTAACATTGGCACAAATGCGTGCTGGCTATCCAGTAGGGTCAGGCTTTGACTGGCTGGGTTTGAGGCAAGAACCAACCTCGCCGTTTCCAAAACGCCAGCTGCAATGAATAGGCGCTCTCCCGGTAGAATTTCCCCGCCTGTAAGCGTCAGTGCTACCCCATCGTTATTTTCAACAAACTCCACGGCTATACTGCCGGGCTGGTAGGTAAACTGAGGATGGGAAATAAGGTCTTTCAGCGTTCGCTGGCTGGAATAAATGTGCCCCCAAGGACAGCCATGCAGGCACATGCCACAGCCATTGCAGGCAGCATCAACCGCCTGACGGGCCGCGCCGATATGGAAACCGGCATCCATATTTTTGGCTGTATTCTCTGACAAGCGGGTCAGCAGACTTTGGGCTTGCGGGCCGGGCGTAATCGCCTGTGCGCCCGCCATATCAAACCCAGGCATCAGGTCTGACAGCGCGTCGTGGACACCGGATACCGGCATGAATTCAGCCACAGCTTTATAGTGCGGTTTAAGATCGTCGAGTGCGATCGGCCAATCCGTAATATCTTGTTGCCGATAAGGCAGAACCGCACCACCCCAAAGGTTTGAAAACCCCCCTGCGGCGCGTGATGAGCATAAACCAAACCAGTCATGCGACCCGGTCAGCGTTGTATTTGCCGGTTCCATCGCAAAGTCAGACCCATAGCGCCGCGCCTGACCTTCTGGCGCTGAAAATTGCGGGGATTGGTAGGCTTGGCGCTGTTCCTTCGACCACGCATCGGGGGGCGTTGCTGCCAGAGTATCGCGGCGGTTTGCGTTAGTGGCTTCAAGCGTGTTGCCGCCATCAATCATCATAACGTCCCGGCCACGATCCAACAGCGCCTTGGCCACTGATACACCTGTAGGCCCCGAACCAACGACGATATTTGCCATCATTCCCGCCTGAATATCAAAACGGCACCATCGCCCAGTGTCCCGGGGAAACGGTACAGCAGTTTCAGATTGTCTTCGGTATCTGCGTCCAATGCGGAAACCTTTCGCAAGGTACGCGCCGGAAAGGCCACAACAAAGATCATCGGGCCGGGCAGCGCACTTGCCGCCAAATATTCTTCGTCGGTTAGTATCGCTTGCCAATCCGCCCCAAAATACCCGCCAAAAACTGTACTGGCATGGCCAACGGAAAACACCCGATCCTTGGGCGTACGCGCGGCTTCGACAAATTCAAACGCGCCGTTTAGGTCCTGTTTGGGTGCAACATAATTGCGCGAAGCGAGAACACCGGATATTGCGATCATACCAATACTGGCAATAACAAACATCGGGCGACTTAGTTGGCCGAACCAGTTGCAGATCAGACGAACCCCAAGCACGATCAGCAGCATCAGAAACGCAATGTCTACGAAGAAAAATCGCGGCCAAATCCGCATTCCGAGGGTCACCAGCAGTATCAGCGTCAAAACAATATGGACCCCAACTATGGGGCCAAACAATGGGGCGTTCGAATGCGCGGGCTTTGCGCCCAGAAATGCAAGGATGACAACAGTTAGCGCGACAATGCCAACTAATATACCGGTTGAGCCAATTGCCGTTCTTACCCCTTCCAGAAGTGACCATAACGGGTTTTGGTATTCCTGCATCACGTCGATGGTGGATGTTCCCGACACTGCTCCGACGGTATCCAGCAGGCTTGGTAATAGAGGGGCATAGAATAGCAAAGTTAATACGCCACCTACAATGTAACCCAGAAGGGGCAGCTTAATCTGACCGGGTTTCAGGGAATTTCGAAATGAACCAAATGCGACATAGCTCAGCCAGGCCAAACCCTGAGCGGCGAACAGGAACGCGCCGGTCAGGTGAGTAAATATAGCCAAAGCCAGGGTAACCCCGTATGCAAGCCAGATTACGGGTTTTGGGTGCGCCAGCCCGCGCAGGAACAGGATCATGCCGACAGTGCCAAAAAACGCAAGCTCTGTATAGCCACGGGCATTCTGAGAAAACCAGATGTGGTGATAGGAAATTGCCAGCAGCAGGGCCGTCAGGTGCGCAATGGTGGTTCCTGCAACATCCCGGGCCAGCCACCACATAGCGGCAATTGCACCGACACCAAAAAGCACGGCTGGCAATCGAACCACCCAGTTTTGCTCACCAAACAGGCTGATCATCGACTTGGATTGCAGGTTGAACAGATAATGGTTGTTCATCGAATAACCCTGCATCATGTCAGACCAGGGCAAACGAAGATGGGTATCAATTGTCAGGATTTCATCATACCAAAGTGGTGCATCCAGGCCGACAATTCGCAAGAGCAATGCAAGGATCAGGATTGCAGCCAACCCCGGATAGTCGCTTTTATTTCCTTGCAGGTGCTTCATTCATCCGCCCTTTACCGCGCGTACCATCAACAACATTTCATAGTTGGGATCGTGGCTGTCCAGTTCAGATTGATCAATCTCACCAGCGCCCAGCCCGTGCAGGTTGCAGATGCAGGTAAACACATTGCCCACAGTGGAAACTTCGACGTTTTCTGTCGGGAACACGGCCCGAAAAAGGTGCTTTTTTGACTGGCTGGTGAAATGCCAGTATTCACCCCAGTCATCGACACCTTCGCGCCGTGCAACACGGGTCATACCGTGGGACGTACACAGCACAACGCCCCCGGGTTTCAGAATGCGTTCCAGTGTTTTGATCGCTGCCGCCACATCAAAAATCATCTGCAAGGTTTGCGTGATGATGATGCAGTCAAAGCTGTTATCCGGGATATGGGGCGCGTCGGTCAGATCGGCCACGATCGTGGCGTCTGGATTGCCTTCGACGTAGTTCAGCACGTCTTCTTGTGTAACTTTATCGCCGCCAAATTTGCGGATATAAGCCGGGTCGCCCATTTCCAGAACACGGCCTTTGATGTCACCTGCGTGGCGCTCCAGAAATTGCTCAATGTAGTATCGCTCAATCGTCATCAGGTCGCGGTCATGACCAAAGATTGCGCTGATAGGCGACAACCGTCGCAAGCCACCAAAATCTACGGTTCCAACCGGGACAGATTGCAGTTTGCGGGCGCGTTGCTGGGCGCGAACCCATCTACGGAGTTTTTCCGGCAACAGAAATGTAGCCGTATCACGGGTCAGTTTTTCTATGCGGGCAAGTGGCGTCATTTAATGTTTGCCGCCCGTTTTTCAGCGATTATATCGTTGATGATTTCAGCCAGCGGGCGCTTCGGTCGGAAATTGATTGCGGCCTGAAGTTTTGAGACATCGGGCAGGCGCCGGTTCATATCTTCGAAGCCTTCAGGATAGACCGAAGAATAGGGGATCAGTTCAATTGTGGAACTGGAATCTGTGGCTTTGATTACCTGCTCGGCCAGTGATTTTATCGTAACCTCTTCGTCCGTGCCAATGTTGTAGACCTGCCCATATGCTTTTGGTGTCTCCAGCAAACGAACCAACGCTTCAACCACATCAAACACATGGCCAAAACAGCGCGACTGATCGCCAGTTCCGTGAACCTGCAACGGTTTTCCAGCCAGCGCGTTTTGTACAAAATTTGGTAATACCATACCGTATCGCCCGGTTTGGCGCGGGCCGGTGGTATTGAAAAACCGCATAATCACGACCGGCAGATCGGCTTCCCGAGCGAATGCGAGTGCCAGGAATTCGTCCAGTGTTTTTGCGCAGGCATAGGACCAGCGCAAATTCACGGTCGCACCAATGGTCAGGTCGTCGTCTTCGCTAAACGGGAACTTGGTGGTTTTGCCGTACACTTCTGAACTGGATGCCAGATAGACCGGTTTTTTATCTTTTAGCGCTGCCTTTAATACATTTTCGGTACCGGTAACATTGGTCAGAATGGACCGGCTGGGTTCTTCCATGATCAGTTTCACACCAACGGCGGCTGCGAGGTGAAAAACCACATCTGCCTGATCAACCAAATCCTGCACCAAGATACGGTCCAGAATATTGCCTTTTACAAAGGTAAAATCGGCGTTGTCTTCCAGCGATTTCAGATTTTTCAGCTGACCGGTGGACAGATCATCTAGTGCAGTTACCCGGTTGCCGTCGCCAATCAACCGTTCCGCAAGGTGCGAGCCAATGAACCCTGCACCGCCCGTAATCAAAATCCGCATGAAACCTCGCCTTTTAAACTTGTGTGCCCCCAACACATTTGCGCGACCTATAGCATGGCCGATTCTTGCTCGCTAGCTTGGTGACGGCAATCGGTTCCATCAAGAAACAATTCTGGTATCAATGCCGCATTCGTCTAGGACGGTGAAAAGTGGGGCAGGGATAAAATATGCAGGTGTCATCGGTTTCGGGACAGAATATTGTGATTACAGGTGCCCGTGGTTTCATCGGTTCCAGAGTTCTGAACTCGTTGATTGCCGGTGGCGCCCAAATCACTGCAATCCTGCGAACCGGTCATGAAGCCAAAAAGCTGCGCCAACTTGGGGCCCGCGTGGAAGTTACAGCGCTAAAGCGGGGAACAGCGCTTGAAAACGCGTTAGAAGGTCAGGATACACTGATCAACACAGCCTATGACATACGTGCAGGAATGGATGAAAACCTGGCGGCGTTTGAAGCGCTAATTGATGCAGCCGGCAACGCCGGAATCAAGCGTGTAATCCATACAAGCTCAGCCGTTGTCTATGACGATTGGCCACAAGGTGAAATTGACGAAAACAGCCCCATTACAGCCGGGGCTGGCGGGGGTTATCGCCAAGCCAAAATAATGATGGAAAACATCCTGTTACGCGGTGACTTTGAAGTGATAATTCTTCAACCAACAATCGTTTACGGATCGGGCAGCGCACTATGGACCACTGGACCAATGGCCGCACTTACGGGTGGTGGCGTAGTGTTGCCCGATCCAAGCGGACACTGCGCGGCGGTTCATGTGGATGACGTCGTTCAGGCATTTGTAAAGGCGGTTGAAGTGGCTGATATTAAACAGGAAAAATTCCTGATCAGCGGCGCAGATAGGCCAAGCTGGCAGCGCTTTTATGGCGGGTATCGAGACATCCTGGGCGGGGGTGAAGTTTTGTCGAAACCCGCAAATGATTTACAAGCACGCCTCGCAGCCCCGAATGGAGTAGAAATTAGTTCCGGTCCTTCGGCAGCCGCGAAAATTTCGGCGCGACTCAGACAGTTGATTGGAACAAATAACTTTGAAAATTTCACTGGAAAAATTCGCGCGATGCGCGGGTCTGGCGCACCACATTATCCAGACCAACACATGCTGACCCTTTTGGCCGCCAGCCCGCTGATATCCATTGAGCACGCCCGCACTCGGCTGGGTTATGAGCCGCAAGTGGATTTTGAGAAAGGGCTGGCAGAGATTCGGGCTGGTTTGAGCTAATTGTTTTGCCTTTCAAAACAATACTCAGATTTCAGCGTAATTCGATTGCCCTTGCGGCGAAGGTTGTCAAAATTCCTACAGTTTAGAACGATGCTATGCTAAGTGGCTTGCGGGTGAAGTGTGTTAAACGGGAACCGATTTTTATGACCAGTACGTTTTCTTTATTCTCGGATTTGAAAGAGCGTATTTCAAACTGCGACGCCAATGTCATGACAATTGGGCTGGGTTATGTTGGCCTGCCACTGGCGCTGACCATCCATGAAACGGGGTTTCCAACATTTGGTTTCGATATAAATCGCGACCGGGTAGGGATGATCAACGACGGTCAGAAGATGATTTCGTATTTTCCGGATAACCGGGTTTCTGATGCGATTGGCAGTGGGACGTTTTTGGCCACAACTGATGCCAAGAAAATTCGCGAAATGGATGTTGTTCTGCTGTGCGTACCGACGCCATTGTCGCCTGAACATGAGCCAGACCTGACATATGTAATCAAAGCCGCAGAAACCATCGCGGCCCACCTGCGCCCGGGACAGTTGATCGTTCTCGAAAGTACCGTTTGGCCGGGGGCAACGGCCACCGTTATCAAACCAATCCTGGAAGCGGGCGGCCTAAAGGTTGGCAGCGACTTTTTCCTTGGCTTTTCACCAGAGCGCGAAGATCCCGGAAATGCCATTCATAATACCCGCAATATCCCCAAAGTAGTTGGGGCGGATGATAAAGCGTCACGCGATTTGCTTGAGCTGTTTTACAGCAAAATTGTTGACCGGGCCGTCCCTGTAAGTTCCTCCGCTGTGGCTGAAGCGGTCAAACTGGCAGAAAATAGCTTTCGGACCGTCAATATTGCGCTGGTTAATGAAATGAAGGTAGCCTTTGACGCAATGGGTGTTGATGTCTGGGAAGTCATTGACGCGGCGGCGACCAAACCCTTTGGCTATATGCCATTTTACCCTGGTCCGGGTATTGGCGGTGATTGCATTCCGGTTTCACCAGCATATTTGTCCTGGCGGGCACGGGATGTTGGCTCGGACACGCCTATCATAGATTTGGCACGGTCCAACAATGACAGCGCACCTGACGCGGTCGCCGGGCGAATTGTTGCAGGGCTGATGACGAAATCAGGGGTCTCGATTTCCAACGCTAAGATATTACTGCTTGGGATCGCCTATAAGAAGGATGTTGAAG
>VAPM010241468.1_pt1 | contig 12281 bp, 14 predicted proteins | sample 3395091 | NCBI WGS metagenome assembly VAPM01 (sample SAMN08290445, study PRJNA428436) | hydrothermal vent metagenome | isolation source: Deep-sea hydrothermal vent chimney 3 | place: Pacific Ocean: Juan De Fuca Ridge | reverse complement strand
CTATGGGACAAGCATCAGAATACGATAGTCAATAACGAATCCTCTGAAATTATCCGAATGCTTAATTCGGCATTTAACGCCTTTACCGATGTGGAAACCGATTATTATCCCGAGCACTTGAGAACTGAAATCGATGCCATCAACAAGCCCATTTACGACAATATTAATAATGGCGTCTACCGGTGCGGCTTTGCCAAATCACAGGCTGCTTATGAACGTGCATTTAAATGCCTGTTTAATGAACTCGATAATATCGAGAACAGATTATCGAGTCAGAAGTTTCTGGCAGGTGATCAGCTTACCGAAGCGGATTGGCGGTTATTCACAACACTGATCCGGTTTGATGCGGTTTATGTGGGGCACTTCAAATGTAATCTAAGACGGATCGCTGACTACCCGAATATTTCAAAATATTTAAGCGGACTTTACCATCTGCCAGGCATATCGGAGACAGTCGATATCGCCTATATCAAGCGACATTACTATTATAGTCATACCACGATTAACCCGACACAAATCGTGCCGGTTGGGCCGGATTTAAAACTTTAGACCTCCACACCGATCCAGCGTGCCGGGGCACTTCGATACAAAGGGAAGCCTTGCCTCCCTTTTTTATGGCGCTGCCGTTCCGGAAATTGTTTGTGCGGCGCGGTCAAACGTATAAACGCCATTCAGTGTGCTACCTTTTCCGGTGGCATGAAACCGCGCCTTGTTGACGATCAGCGCGTCGGCAAAATCAGTCTCTTTCTTTTTGTTGCCGACCTTCACCGATTTCGCCTGACAATAGTCGCTCAAGGCCTGCCACACAGTCTGGTCATCCTCGAAGTGAATATTGGGTTCTTCAAAGAGTGAGTCGAGCACACCCACCAATGCGGTTTTATCCAGCAGGTACTTCTTCCCCTTGAGCGTCCACAAGGCCTCAACCAACACCACGTCGGTGACCAGTACGGACTCGGTGCCATTGATCAGTCTGTCGGCCTTTGCGGCCTGCGGCTTGTCGTCCCACAACAGGTACCGCAGCAACACGTTGGTATCGATGGCGATCACGCGATGCTAACCGAGAGCGCTCTGGCGGGATTCTTCCTCGGTGATCGAGGCCTCTCCCTTGACGTGTTTGAGTATTCCCCTGGCTGCCCCAGCCATTTTTTTCACGATGGTGATGTGGCCATCGGCGACAAATACCCGGACGTCGTCACCCGGCTCGATACCCACTTGCTGGCACTGCTCAACAGGTAGCGTAATTTGTCTTTTTGAACTGACTTTCGGCATGTGGATGCTCCCTTTGTTGTTGAGTCACGATCAGAGAATAGCGGATTCTTTACTTTTGTGCAATATGTAAATAACTTGCGGGCCTGGCCGTGTTTGTTGCTCCGCTCTATTGCTGATGGAGCTGCTGAAGGCATGCCATCATAATTAGGGCCAAACGACTCTTCCTCTGGTTTGCAGAGTGACACCGTCGATGGAAATTACTTGAGAGCTCGCTTGATGGGGTCTTTGGAAAAGTTGCCTTGCTGGGCAGCACGTACCTCATGGGGGCGTGTTCTATTTCCCTCAATGAGGTTTGAGTAGTAGGAATTAATGACGGTCATGTGCCGTATGATTGTGGCGCGTGTTTCTTCTGGCAGGTTTGCAGCCAGCGCGGCAGAAGCCTTCGTAATGGCGATGACTTTGTCTGTGAGTCCAGGCGTCTCAAGAGCCCGGTCGCTGGGAATAAAGGGTGAAAAGCTGTGGCTTGTCGTCGGCATTGTCTAAGCCTTATGGCCGGATTGATGGCCGAGTTATTATCACATTAACCACAAGAAAAACAAGATAAATTTAATGAATATAGTGGTTAAATATGTATTATTTGGCCGGATTAATGGCCGGTGAACTGATAGCGGTGAACAGTGCTGCTCTTAACCAGTATGCAGCCTATCTTGAGGATGTGTTCAGTGAAACCCTTCAGGAAGATATTGAAAAGATTTTCAACAATGAAGCCCTTGAGAAAACGGAAAAGTCGATGCTGATCAATGCGCGAGTAGGGCAGGGTAAATTTCGACAGAGGTTGATAGAAAAGTGGCGCGGCTGTGCGTTGACAGGGTTTAGTGACACACGATTTTTGGTTGCATCGCATATTAAGCCCTGGCGAGACGCGGATAATAGAGAGAGGCTGGATAGTTTTAATGGCCTGCTATTATTGCCGAACCTTGATAAGGTTTTCGATTTAGGGTTTATTACGTTCAGGCAGCATGGGGAAATTGAGATTTCCGGAATGCTTGAAGATGAATCGTTACTCGGGATTTCGAAGCGTATGCGGATTCAATTAGACGATGCTCACCAGGAATATATGGGATTCCACCGCGAGCATGTTTTTGAGAAGCATTGTGGTATTTGATGTTTTTTGAAAGCGTTGATTGGGATGCTTATGAAAATAAATATTGATGATCGCCATGATGAATTGGATTGCTACATTTTAAGCGATCAACCAGTAACGTGCGGTATGCGTGGATCGAGAACAACTTTTTCTGAAAACTGAATGCCGCATGATCGGACAGGCCTTGATGGAGTTGGTGAATGCACTATGATCGTCACGAAATGGTTCCGGAAATGGGCGGCAGTGTCCGCACCCTGTTAGCATTTCAAAAGGCCGGTGAATTGATAGAGGTGAACAGTGATGGCTAAGTCTATATTGAAATCTGTCCACGAGACGGCAAAGGGCTTGTATAAGGCCAGGGCGATGGATGAGATGACCATGCGTGAATTTGATGCGCTGTGTCTGACACCGGTAAAAAATTATACGCCAGCACAAATCAAGCGACTGCGACGCCGCTATAAAGCGAGCCAGTCAGTGTTTGCTGCGTACTTGAATGCCAGTCCTTCGACAGTTCAGAAGTGGGAACAAGGGCAGAAAAAGCCAAATGGTCCTTCATTGAAACTGTTGAATATTGTTGATGAGAAAGGGTTGAAAGCACTTTCCTGAAATGACACAAAAAATCCCACGGCGCTTGCCAGGACCACGTTCTTTACTGCTACTGCGCATTGAACTGGCACACTCCAGTCCCGCTATCTGGCGTAGCGTGCTGGTGCCGGACAATATCACCCTGGTCAAACTGCACCGGGTCTTTCAGGAGGTAATGGGGTGGCACGACTATCACCTGCATGAGTTTATCATCGATCACAGACATTATGGCATGACTAATCCGGATGATCCGTTTGCTGATCTTGAGCACAACTTTCCATTACCTGTATTGGTGGTGAAATGGCCTGTCCACCAGAAGATGTTGGTGGCCTGGGCGGCTACTTCGAGTTCCTCGAAGCAATGGCTGATCCACAGCATGAGGAGCATGAAAACATGATGCAGTGGTGGGGTGAGGCTTTTGACCCAAGGACCTTCGACATTTTGCTGGCCAACGAAAGGTTAAAGCAGATAAAACTATAAAGGGATAGCCTGTAACGACCGGACGCTTACAGCTCATGGTCCAGCCGTTACACAAAGGTGTTGCTGGTCAGGCGAGGTACTTCGATACAGAGAGAGGTATTGCTTCCTTTTTTATGGCGCTGTCGTTCCGGTAACCGCCATTCAGCGTGCTACCTTTTCCGGTGGCATGAAACCGCGCCTTGTTGACGATCAGCGGGTTTGCTTGTGTCCTCCCGTGAGGGGAACCAGCTTCACTTTCGTGCGAATGCCAGCAATCCTGTCTTTGATGATCTGGTGAATTCGGCTAAAAGGCGCTTACAGGATGCCAGGGTTCCTGCATTGTCCGAGGAGGGGCGGTTTTCTCTGGCGCACGGTGCAGTTCATGCTGCTGCTCTGGCGGCAATGCGCTGGATAACTGCCACAAGCAACGTAATCTGGCTGAGTACGAGGGTTGTCTGGAAATTACTCCACAGGTCGCAAATTGCGACTTCAAGATTCGAACGCCGTAGATATCAGGCAGCATGCTGTTTTTCTTCCTGTAACTGGTAGTATTCTTCAAAATGAACTGGCTATGGATAGCCAGTGTGGTTGCAATTTGCGACCACCGGTGTGTCTTGAACGTTTGGTCTATTAACCATGACTAAGGAGGCCAGGGATGGCTGAGCATGACCAGGATGAATCTGCTGTTTCCATTGAGTCTATTTCTGAAACAATTCTGTTGCTGCGCGGTAAGAAGGTGATGTTGAGTACTCACCTGGCATCGCTGTACGACGTGGAACCCAAAGTATTGGTTCAGGGTGTCAAAAGAAACCTGGAGCGATTCCCGTCGGATTTTATGTTTCAATTGACAAATCAGGAGTTTAACAACTTGAAGTCACAATTTGTGACTTCAAGTTGGGGTGGTGCCAGGCGGGCGCCACCGTATGCTTTCACTCAGGAGGGGGTCGCTATGCTCTCCAGTGTGCTGCGCAGTCCGCGAGCAGTGAAGGTGAATATTGAGATTATGCGTGCCTTTGTGCGGCTCAGGAGAATACTTTCCTCGAATCAGGAACTGGAAAAGAAACTTGATGAACTGGATTGCAAGGTCTCGAAAAATGATGCGGCCATAGCGGAGATTATCGATGCCATTCGCCAGCTCATGAGCCCGCCGGAACCGAAGGGCAAACGACCGATAGGGTTCGCACCCTGGCGGGGAGATTGATTCAGTCGCATTGGAATAAAAAAGGCCCCGACAATTACCGGGGTCCATATTGGTGGGCAGCGGGAATCGAACCCACAAATTTTAGACTAGCCTTGGTGTATTCCACTCCCGCAATATTTGATCGCGAAAACCTTTTTTACAAATTCATCACGCCTCCGTTGCATATCAGCTGTGTATTTCCCGTTTCTCGGTGTGAGTGCCAGGTACTTTTCAAGAATCAGCTGGGCGCGCTTGAGTTTGTATGTCTTCAGGTACGGTAAAACCTGTTCCAGCAGGGCCAGTGCCTGACGGTTATAGATGGCGTAGCTGAAGCTTGGCGTGTGATGCTGCTTTGCCGTACGCTTGCGCGTTATCTTCCCGGCACCAATGGCATCATGCCGGGGCTATCGGATTGGAATGAACCGGGTCAGAGAACAATTAACGTATCCCTTGCAAAACGTACCAAAATAGGTACACTCATAAACTGGCAAGGAGGCCAGTATGCGCATGGATGTCGTATTTTACCGAACGGATTCGGGCAGCGAGCCTGTACGTGACTGGCTGAAAAGTCTGACAAAAGCGGAGAAGCGAATCATCGGTGGCGATATCAAGACCGTTCAGTACGGTTGGCCGTTGGGAATGCCGGTTGTCAGGAAACTCGAACAGGGTCTCTGGGAAATCAGATCGAGGCTCGATAAACGTATCGCACGCATCCTGTTTATGGTTCAGGACAACACCATGATTTTGCTGCACGGGTTTATAAAGAAATCACAAAAGATAGCGAAAGCAGATCTGGTCCTTGCGAGGCAGCGTAAGACTAAGCTGGAGAAGTAATATGGGCAAGCACATCGGTAGCACACTGGATGACTTTCTTGATGAAGAAGGCCTGCTTGCGGAAGCTGAGGCAGTAGCGGTCAAACGTGTGATTGCATACCAGCTGGGAGAGCTGATGAAGTCACAAGGTCTTTCGAAGACAGAGCTGGCCGGACGGATGAAAACGAGCCGCGCGTCGCTGGAGCGGTTACTTGATCCGGAAAATGCGTCGGTGACCTTGTTGACGTTGGAGCGAGCAGCCCGAGCTCTGGGTATGCGTGTAAAAATTGAACTGGATGCAGCCTGAGCGAGCATAGTTACCGTTTTCAGAATAAAAAAGCCCCTGGCAGATGCCAGGGGCTCATATTGGTGGAGGCGGCGGGACAGCGTATCCAAACCTTTCGGAATGGGCTGGACTATACCTTCATCCTGTTGTCAGGATGCGGGGCGTGTTATTCACCGTGTAGTTTTACGGCAAATCCTAGTGCCGGCTCTGTTCATTTGAACTCAGCCGGTCTATGAGTCTCTACAGGGCAGGCCTGAGGTTAGCCCTCTTCCTACCCCTCGGTATTGCCCTGGCAGCCCATGCTGCTTTAGGTTTCACCGATGTGAGCCCCGTTATTCACTTTACCCTTACGGGTAAAGGCGACCCTTATTGATCGAACCCGCGTCCGCAAGTCCTCTGCCATTGGCTCTACATGCTTATCCACGTCTTTAAATTTAACTGGCTGCTACCCGACGGGCAGGGAAGACAGACAGCGATTCCGGATTAGGTTTTAACGCATCGGCCCCGGACGAGCGTCAGCGCGATCCTGCATGGGATGACTCCGGTGATCCGGGCGTACAGGCGCACACCGGGCCGAAGGCTTTACACCGGTTTTTAAGCGGCTAAAGCGTAGTTGTCGTCGTTGGCAACTATAAGTGTTACAGCTGGATTTACGAGGTAATCTGTCCCTCGGCATGCACCTCAGGTTTCGCAACCCACGTCGAAGCCAGGTCGCCCCCCATTGGAACGGGAGTGATTATACCACAGTTGGCAACCCCCTTCCGGGAATGGGTGGTCTCAGTGTCGTTTGCGTCGCGCCATCCCGGCGAGACCCAGGAGTTCGGCGATAAGGCTGATCGACAAGTGCTGCATGTGGGAGTAATCTTGGCTCGGCTGAGCATAAAAACTGTATAAAAAACCCGTGCTTATAAAGAACATAAAAAAGGGCGTAAAACGTTCCCGAGAGAAAAACCTGATCCAGAACAGATCAGAGTTATGGGCCATCTTGTCCGTTGGTTTGCTGTTTGTGGCCAGTGTCTTTATGAATGACACCCGGGCTGCGGACCTGGATAACAAGGCGGTTAAGAACGGGAACACTTTCAGGTCTGGCTCCGCGTTGCCTACCATTATAATCAGTCCTGAATGGCGCCCGATAAATGCACAATCGGTAGCGAAAAGCGTCAGCCAGTTTAGCGGAGAGCAACTGGATGCTACCGGCACGCAGAACACCATTGACCTCCAGTACGATACCCCCGGTTTTGTGTTCAAAACAAACTCGGTACTTGGTCAGCCCTATCTGCGGGGGGTAGGCAGTGACATTATTACGGCTGGTGCAGAAGCCAGTGTTGCAACCTTTATCGACGGTATTTACCAGCCGCGCGCGTTTGATTCCATTATCGATTTTTACGATATCGATCGTGTCGAGGTTATTCGTGGGCCGCAGGCGGTGAGCCTCGGTCGCAATGTGTTTGGCGGTGCCGTCAGCATTCACAGCCGTGACCCGGTGTTTTATCGATCCGCGTGGGCTGATGTATTGTACGGTGATTATGATAAACGGCAGTTCCGTGGTGCGATCAATATTCCTGTTCCGGCGGCGCACATGGCATTAAGGCTGGCGGGTAGCACGGCACGCCGCGATGGGTATTCCTATAACCGCTTTCTGGATGAAGACGCCGATAACGAAAACTATCAGGCGATGCGTGGCAAGTTGCTCTATCGGCCGGGAAGTAACTTCAGCATGCTGCTTACGGCGGACTACCGTGAAGAAGCCAGTAACCGCGCAATTGCGCCATGGCCGGACCCGAATAACGGCGTCAATGGTGGTATTGAAGCCGGTGGCATTGTCCCCGACGATCCACGCAAGTTGACATCCAATGTCCGACCCGACCTCAATATAGAAAGTGCACGATACAGCGTTCGTGCAAACTGGAAAATGGACCAGCGCGAGCTGGTATCCACGACGGCATTACTGGAAACAGATGTCACGATTGCGCTGGATCTCGATGGCACCAACGCTGACTTTGCGGGCAATTTCCCTTCGGCTGATTCAACTGCCTTTATGCAGGAGTTTCGTTTGTTTTCTACGACGAAAGACCGGTTTAACTGGACGCTGGGAGCGTTCTTTCTTCAGGAGGATGCAAGACAAACACTCGATGTGCGCCTGCCCCAGGCCGGTATTGTCAGCCACCCTGATGGAAAGGTTGATACGCTGTCCTGGGCGCTGTTCGGTCAGGTCGACTATCAGTTTGATTCACACTGGCGCGCCAGGGCCGGCGTTCGTCACAGCCGGGACCGGCGCAAGCTGGATCTCGTCAAGACAGTAAGCAGTCCGTCCGGGGTGAGCACTACGGCCCAGAACGAACAGGAAGCGTGGCAGGCTACCACCCCCGAGCTGGTGCTGGAATACACGCCGCAGGATGATCGGCTCTACTATGTCAGTGTTTCGCGTGGCTATAAGGCAGGTGGCTACAATACCTCGAGTATTCAGCCTGCATTCGATCCGGAATATCTGTGGGCCTGGGAGTTCGGAGTCAAGTCCCGGCTGCTTGACCAGCGCCTGCAATTCAATGCAGCGTTTTTCTATTATGACTACCAGGATATGCAGCTTCGTACACCTCCCGAGGATGCATCGAACGGAACCTTCCCGAGAGTTATTAACGCGGCAAAATCGATTATTCGAGGTATCGATATCGAGACCCGCTACCGGCCAACGTGGAATTTTGGTTTGTCGCTGAACGCCACCTTGATGGATGCCCGCTTCGAGAATTTCGTTTCGATGGACCCCAATAATCCTGCTGAGAACCCTGATCGTTCTGGCGATCCTTTGCCGCAGGCGCCGGAGCTGTCTGTCAATGTTGGCAGTGACTACACCTGGCCGGTGGATTACGGCACGATCACTTTCCGTGCCGGTTACCGTTACCAGTCAGCGGTATACTTCAATATCTACAAGGACAACGACGTCAAGGAGAAGGGATACGGTATTGTGAATGCAAGCCTTGAGTTCGAAAGTCGGAAAGGCCGATGGTATGGAGAGCTGTACGGCAGGAACCTGACCGATGAGCTTTATGCGCAAAGCATTATCCGTAATGATCCGTTGATCGGCATCAAGTACTTCTGGGGTGCGCCGCGTACAGTAGGGCTTCGTCTGGGTTATCGCCTGTGATACGGCTGACTGCACTCATGCCCGTGCATTCTGTTGCCAGACGAAAGCGCCCGCCAACGGATACATGAACAGCGAGTAGACCACCGCCGGTATGGCCATGGACGCCGAGCCCAGAATACCGGTTGCAATCAGAATAGCCATACCGCCACTTTGCATTCCGGTTTCCAGCACAATGGCTGTTCGCTGTGGAGGGGAAAGTCGTACATAGCTTGCTACCAGGAAACCCAGGGACATATTCAGCAGACACAGCAGCAGCATGACCGGTCCGGCCAGCAGGAACATAGCCGGCAGGGCGTCACGCTCGCGTATCACGATCCAGACCACCAGCATGATGAGTAGCAGGATGGCGGCACGTTTGACGTGGGGTTGCAGGCGAGTGGCAATGCCGGGGCGATACTGGCGCAGTACGACACCCACGGCAGTCGGCAACAAGACAATCGCCACCAGTCTCAGGAAGACCTCCCTTGTTGGCAGGGAAAACTGTTCTGCTTCACCGGTAAACCAGCGCGAGGCCAACCCCACGTACACGGGCAATGTGATGACGGCAAAGAGTTTGTTGAAGGTTGTCAGCGCGATGGATAATGCGGTGTCGCCACGGGCAAGATAGGTAAAAAACGTCGATGTCGAGGCCGAAGGGCAAGCGGCCAGCAGCACCACGCCAACCTGCAGCGCGGCAGGCAGATCGAAGGTTGATGCCAGTATAAAGGCGCTCAGTGGCAACAGAAGAAATTGTGCGATGAATGCCACTACAGCAGCATTACGCGCATGAAAAAGCGCTGTGAAACTATGTACCTGCAGGCTCATGCCAACACCAAGCATCAGAAGTGAGATAACGCCCGGCAATAGAATTTGTAACGGGAACCCGGTGTTCAAGCACGCTCTCCGGACAGGGCCGCAGCTGGCGGCATTTGAACGATATAAGGTAACGGCTTATAGTTGTATCAGGCGGGCAGTATGTCAATGCCCGACGGCAGATCAGTGCCTGGCCGGGTCTGCATGGGGGGTATAACTCGTGGGTAATCGCACCAGAGAGCAACTGATTGACACAATCTATACGGCGGCTACCTTGCCTGGTGCCAGGCATGCGGCGGTGAAAGGCATGCGTGATTATTTTCGTGCCGAGGCAGCGGGCCTCTACGCAGTCACCGTGCCGGACAAAGCGGTCATACCTATCGATGTGCAGGGTCTTGACGAATCCTTCATCAATCAGTACCGGGCGCACTATGTTCACTGCAACCCGTGGCTGGACGTGCCGGAGTTCATGGCGCCCGGGTGTATACGTACTGACACGCTGCTCGACCACTACTATGATCAACCTGGGTTCTACCGTAAAACCGCCTACTATAATGAGTGGCTCATGCCGCAAGGGTTTTGTCATTCACTGAGCACGACCCTGAAGGCAGACAACCGATGTGCTATCCGTTTCTATCTTTATCGTGGAAAGCGCGCCGGTGTTTTCGGGAATGATGAAGTTGATGAATTTCGTAACCTGAGCCGGCACCTGGCCCGTGCGGCCGGCATTATGCAGGATCTGGCTGGTATGGAGTCAGAAAACGGGGTGATGGGGCGAGTCCTTGAGGATCTGCATGTCGGTATCGCTTTTATAGACCGCAATGGCACGCTGCTTCAGGTCAACCACACTACCGACAAATTGCTGGCTACACGTGACGGGCTGGTGAAGCGGGCTGGCCGTTTGCATGCACTTCAGCGTAACGATGATCGGAAATTCAGCCAGGCCCTGCAGGGTGCCATTGCCATCCACCAGGGGGTGTCAGACCAGTCTCCCGCGCGCCTGGATATATGCCGTGCTGAAGGGAAGCGTCCTCTGTGTGTGACATTCATTCCCTTGAACCGCAACCCCGAGCTTACCGGCATCTATGATGCTGCCGTAGCAGTGCTTGTTACCGATCCGGAACGCCAGGTGTCCATTGACCCGGAACAGTTGTACAAGCGTTACGATTTTACGCATGCGGAAGTCTTGCTGGCGCAATGCCTTGTTCAGGGTTTGACGTTGCGTGAGGCTGCAAGACTCAGGGGGATAGGTTACGAAACGGTCCGCTGGCGTCTCAAGATTATGTTCCAGAAAACAGGCACCCACCGTCAGGCAGAGCTGGTTCGCCTGCTGCTCTCCGAAGCGCCCCTGGACAGTCGTAACCCCGTCTGACCCACCCAATTGGGGGGCGCGATTCCGCACCTGCCAGCCCATACTATGACTGAAGCCAATGATGCTGAAAACCGGCTGATCTGCGGTATCGGGCAGCAGTCAGTCTTGTCTGTCATTCCATAGCGGAACAGGTTCTGCCCAGGTTGCGCGATATCGCGTTATATGGCGATCAGAATGAATAGTTGTGTGGGTAGTTTTGTGTTTAATGAGGAGTTGAAATAATGAATATAAAAATAATTACAGCCAGCCTGGTCTTGTTTCTTGCCAGTTCTGCCAATGCATCAATATTTCGTCTTGATATGAATGGTTCGGTTATCTGGACAGGTAGCGGGGTACCTGCTGGCGCGCCAATTGCGCGTAATGATGCGGTTTCGCTTTCTGTTGTTTTTGACGATAGTGTGGCTGCCAATAATGTGGGTAGTACGACAGCCAACTTTTACGATTCAATCATTTCGTTTGACGGAAGTTATGGCAGCTATGCATTTTCAGGCGACAACAGCTCTGTGCGATTAGGGAACGGCAACGCCACAAGAAATGGCGTCACTGGTGACACTATCAAGTTGGCTTTGCAAGGAGTAGCCCTCAATTCAGCTTCCGGGATAAATCGTAACGATTTTATTTCTACGGACGGAAGTGTAGGGGGGCAGATTCTGAGAAGTATTGAGTTTGATGTTTTCAATGAAAATACAAATTTTATTAATTCGGGTGATTCCATCAGTGTTGCCTTGAATGCGCTGGTTGCCGATTTCAGTACACTGACGGCGAATGATCCCTTTGCTGATAACGTCGGCCTGAGAATATTCTTTTCTGATCAGGCGTGGGGAAGTTTCCCGGTTGCGGCGACAGCGGACATCAGTTCTCTCACGCTAACTCAGGTCAGTGCTGTGCCAGTGCCGGCTGCTGTCTGGCTGTTTGGTTCGGGGCTTGCAGGTCTGGCAGGTTTTGCCAGGCGCAAGGTCTAGCAGCATGTCGAAGTCTGCTGCAGGTTGGGTGCATGAAACACTTCAGAAGTAGCATTTCCCGGTAATCTTCCCCGAAGTTCAGGTGGCCAGCATCAGGATCAGGTGTCCGTCTCTATTTGCAGGGTAAAAAGCGTACCGTATTTTCGATTTCAACCAGGACATGCTCTAGTGCTGTCAGAGTGACCTCGATATCCTTTTCCGTGGTGCCGGTGTCTAGTGAAAATCGAACTGCGCAGTGGGCTTCTTCTTCTGTACGATCCATCGCCATTAATACATGTGTTGGTTTGGGTGATCCGGACTTGCACGCCGAACCCGATGAAAAGGAAATGCCGTGCTG
>VAPM010093876.1_pt1 | contig 12285 bp, 7 predicted proteins | sample 3395091 | NCBI WGS metagenome assembly VAPM01 (sample SAMN08290445, study PRJNA428436) | hydrothermal vent metagenome | isolation source: Deep-sea hydrothermal vent chimney 3 | place: Pacific Ocean: Juan De Fuca Ridge | reverse complement strand
GTACTGATCGAATGGCCCGAGCGTCTGGGCCCTTATCTGCCGCACAATCGTCTGGACATTCGTCTGCGCACCGTCCCATCCGCCAAGAACCGCCGTCAGGCCGTATTGACCCCCCATGCAACATGGGGGGAGCGTATTCGCGAGTGCGGTCATGGATGACTGTGTGCCGGAACGCGCACGTACGCGGAACGCCTTTGTCGCACGCGCCCACTGGAATGCCGCGCAGCAAACGCCCTTAAATGGCGATGCCTCGTTTCGCCGTTATGTCCGCCTTGTCCATGGCAACAGGCGCGCTTTGCTCATGGATGCGCCACCGCAACATGGCGAAGACGTGCGCCCTTTCATACACATTGACCGTCACCTGCGCACTCTTCATTTCAGCGCCCCGGAAATTTTTGCGCACGACGCCGAACACGGTTTCGTACTGCTGGAGGATTTCGGCGAAGATACCTTCAGCGCCCTCCTCAACGCGGGTGAAGACGAAGCCGTACTCTACACCCTCGCCACCGACGTGCTTATCTCATTGCATGCCATGGATAGTACGCACACCCTTCCGCAGGGGCTGCCCCCTTACGACGATACGCGCCTGTTGGACGAGGCGGCGTTGTTGCCGGACTGGTTCATGGCGGCCCAGAACATCACCCCTTCACCTGAAGCCCGCGCGGCCTACGACGAGGCATGGCAGGAAGTGTTTCGCACCTTGCATGACACACCGCGCACCTTGGTGCTGCGCGATTACCACGTTGACAACCTGATGCGTCTGAAGGGCCGCGAAGGCGTGCAGGCGTGCGGTCTTCTGGACTTTCAAGACGCCTTGGCGGGACACCCGGCCTACGATTTGGCGAGCCTTCTGGAAGACGCGCGGCGCGATGTCGGCACGGAGATTCAAAGCGCCATGAAAGCGCGCTATCACAAGGCCTTGGGAACCCGGGACGTCGCCGCGTTCGAAGCCGCCTACGCCATTTTAAGCGCCCAGCGCCACGCCAAGGTCATCGGCATTTTCACACGCCTCGATCGCCGCGATGCAAAACCCGTATACCTGCGCCATATCCCTCGGCTTTGGGGCCTTCTGGAAAGGGCCCTCACCCATCCCATCCTCACCCCCGTACGAAACTGGACAGACGCACATATTGCGCAGCATAAGCGCACAATACCGGGGGGTGAAAAATGAAACCGACACACGGCATGATCTTGGCCGCAGGTTTCGGCAAGCGTATGCGGCCACTGACACTGAACATACCGAAGCCCCTGGCACGCGTGGCGGACAAAGCCATGATCGACTGGGTTCTTGAGGATTTTGCGCACGCCAAAGTGGGCCATGTCGTCATCAACCTTCATCACTTAGGCCCGAAAATTCAAGACCACCTGAAGGATCGCAGCGTCACTTTTGTGCACGAAGACCCGGTTTTGGAAACCGGCGGCGGCGTGCAAAACGCCTTGAGCCACCTTGGGAGCGGACCGTTCTACGTTTGCAATTCCGACGGCTTTTGGACGAACGGCGCCAAACCCGCGCTCACCCGCCTGGCCGAATTCTGGGACGATGCGAAAATGGATGCCCTGTTGATGTTGCACAAACCAAACGCAGCATTCGGCTACGACGGACCCGGGGATTTTGTCTTGCAAAAAGACGGCCGCCTTGTGCGCCGCACGACACATGATCCGAACGCCTCCGTTTTCACCGGCGTGCAAATTCTTCATCCACGGCTGTTCGACCATGCCCCCGGGGGCGCTTATTCCCTGAACGTTCTTTACGATCGCGCCTTGAAAGCCGGACGACTGTTCGGAATTCTCCACGATGGCGACTGGTATCATGTCGGCACAATAGACGCCTTGGTGCAGGCGAACGCCCTTCTGAAGCGGCATGAGTGAGAAAAAACCGGCATGAGTGAGAAAAAACCGGCATGAATGAGAAAAAACCGACCCTCTACACAATTCCATCGGGCGAAAGTTTCGTCGAAGCCTTGGCGCGCGGTATCCTTGCGCAGACCCGCGCTCAGGCGGGCACCGCCCCGGAAGCCTTGGCGCGGGTACACGTGTTGCTGCCCACCCGACGGGCCTGCCGCAGCTTGCGGGAAGCCTTCTTACGCCTCAGTGGGGCACATGCAATGTTGCTTCCAATCATGGTCCCGCTGGGCGACGTGGAAGCGGACGATCTCGTTCTTGAAAGTGTGGGTCTCCAAGACACCCTGGACATTCCCCCCGCCATCGCCACCATGAAACGCACCGCCCTGCTGGCGCGTTATGTGCGCAAAATGGACCCGGACACAACGCCGGATCAGGCCGTACGTCTGGCCGAAGAACTGGCGCATCTGGTGGATCAAGTGCACACCGAAGGCTTGGACCTGCGCCGTCTGCCCGAACTGGTGGAGGACGCGGATTTATCGCAGCACTGGATGAAAACCGTCGAATTCCTGAAAATCGTCGGCGAAACCTGGCCCGAAGTCCTCGCTGGCGAAGGCGCACTGGATCCCGCAAAACGGCGCGATGTGCTGCTGCGCGCCCGCGCCCGCGCCTGGCGCGAACATCCCCCTGCAAACCCCGTCATTGCCGCCGGGTCCACGGGCACAATTCCCGCCACGGCGGAACTTCTGGGCGTGGTGGCGCACCTGCCCCAAGGTGCGGTGGTGTTGCCGGGACTGGATCGCGAGGCGACGGCGGAAGTGTGGGATAATCTGGACGCGACCCATCCCCAATATGGTCTGGCGAAACTGCTCGCAAAACTGGACGTTGGGCGCGCTGAGGTCGCGTTGTGGCCCGGGGCCTCGGAACACACGACGGCACGCCGTAACTTGCTCAATGCCGCCTTGGTCCCGGCCTCGGCCACCCACCTTTGGCGCATGGAGCCCACACGACACAAAGAGGCCTTGAACGACTTCACCCGCATCGATTGCGCGGGTCCTCGCGAAGAAGCGGCCACGATCGCGTTGATTTTGCGCGGTGCCCTTGAGGACCCGGAGAACCATCCCGCCCGGACCGCAGCGCTGATCACACCGGACCGTCATCTAGCGCGCCGCGTCACGGTGGAAATGCGCCGTTGGGGCATCGATATCGACGATTCGGCGGGAACGCCCCTGCCCCAAACGCCGCCGGGCGCGTTCTTCAATCTGGTGGCGGACATGGTCGCGCGCCGTTTCCATCCCGTAGCCGTCCTGGCGTGCCTTAAACATCCTCTCGCCGCCGGCGGTTTGACACCGCGCGCTTTACGCAGCGCCGTGCGCGCCCTGGAAACGGCCTGTCTGCGCGGACCTCAACCGGGTGCCGGGTTGGGGGGACTGGAAAACAGATTGCGCGTGTTCCTCAACGATAAGCGACAACGCCACCGTTTCACCAAGATGGGCTTTCACGTCGAGCAGCCGCAAATGGTTCTGGACCTTTTGCATGAACGTGTCGGTGAGATGGCCAAAGCCTTCGCAAATCCGCACCATACGGACGTGGACCCGGGCGAATTGTTGCGCCTGCACGCCGCCGCCGCCGAAGCGATGGCCGACAGCGGCGTTTCAGGCGACGAACGGCGTCTGTGGACCGGCGATGCCGGTGAATCCTTGAGCGCTTTCATCGCCGAAGCCTTCGAGGCCGTAGCCCATATCGGCCCCTTGCGCGCGGAGCAATACCCGGTCCTGATCCACACCTTGATGGCCCATCGCGCGGTGCGTCCGCGCTATGCGCGCCACCCGCGGGTACACATCTGGGGTCTGTTGGAAGCGCGTCTGCAACACGCCGACATTCTGGTTCTGGGCGGCCTCAACGAAGGGACATGGCCCGCGGCAAGCGAAGCCAGTCCCTGGATGAGCCGCCCCATGATGCACAAATTCGGCCTGCCCTCACCGGAACGCGGCATCGGTCTCAGCGCCCATGATTTCGTCCAGGCGGCCTGCGCAACGCGCGTTTTCGTAACCCGCGCGCGACGCGCAAACGGCACGCCGCAAACGCCCGCACGCTGGCTGGTGCGCCTGGATACCATGCTGGGCGAGGCCGCCGTCGAACCCGACAAAACATGGCCCGCATGGGCGGAAAGCCTGAACGGTACGGAGGCACCCGCCACACCGTGTCTTCCCCCCCATCCCCGGCCTCCCGTGGCGGTGAGGCCGCGGCGTTTGTCGGTCACATCCATTGAGAAATGGGTACGCGATCCATACGCTATTTACGCCCGCCACATCCTCAAACTGCAACCGCTTGACCCCATCGCCGCCGAACCCGGCGCGGCGGACCTGGGCAACGTCATCCACACCGCCCTGGAACGTTTTATGAAGCGCCAGACGGACATCCTGGCGGACGATGCGCTGGCAAAACTGTTGAAAATCGGCGAAACCGCATTTCATGAAACCCTTTCCAGTCCCGCCGTACAAGCCTTGTGGTGGCCACGCTTCAAACGCATTGCTCAATGGTTCGTAAGCTATGAACAAGGGCGTCGCCAAGCAGGTTTCACCCCCATCTTGATCGAACAAAGCGGTGAAATCAGCATAGATGGTCTGGCCGGACCCTTTACCCTAAGCGCCAAAATCGACCGCTGCGACAAAAGCGCCGCCGGCGGCTTGGTCCTAATCGACTATAAAACCGGCGGTGTTCCCAGCAAGCCTCAGGTGGAAAGCGGGTTGAGCCCGCAACTGCCCCTGGAGGCCTTCATGGCACAACGCGGCGCATTTTCCACCCAAGGCCTTGCCCCCGGCCTACCGATAGAGGCCCTTGTATATATACGTTTAAGCGGCACGCGCATCGCGGGCGAAGAGATATCCCTTAAGCTGGACGCCGAAGATACGGCGCATAAGACCTATGAGAACCTCGTCAAATTGATCCACAGGTTTGATGACGAACCCACACCCTACCTGTCGCGGCCCCGCGCCATGTTCGAAAGCCGCTACGGCGATTACGATCATCTGGCGCGGGTCAAGGAATGGGCCGATGAACAAAACGGCCAGGACGGCGAGGCATGAACAAAAAACGCCCGAACCTGAACCGCACGTCGGCCCAGAAACGCGCGGCCGAACCATGGCGTAGCGCATGGGTCTCGGCCAACGCGGGAACGGGAAAAACCCACGTTCTGGTGGACCGCATCGCACGACTTTTGCTGGCGGGCAACGCACCGGAAAAGATTCTCTGTCTCACCTTCACAAAGACCGGTGCCGCGGAAATGGCAACGCGCATCAGTGCGCAACTGGGCCGCTGGGCGGTGGCTGAAGAGGCCCAACTGAGCGAAGAGTTGCACGCCTTGGAGGGCGCGGAAGCCGATGGCGAAACCATGACGCGCGCGCGTCACCTGTTCGCACGCGTACTGGACACGCCGGGGGGGCTGAAAATCCGCACCATCCATGCCTTTTGCGAAGGCCTGCTGGGGCGTTTTCCCATTGAAGCAGGGGTGGCGCCGCATTTCTCGGTCATCGACGAACGCACCGCCGCAGAGCTTCTGGATGAAGCGCGAGAACATATTTTCGAACGCTGCCTCACCGCGCCCGGAACGCCTCAAGCCTTGGCGTTGTCCCATCTGGCGGGACTGGTAAACGAGGACGCCCTGGCGGGCTTGATGCGCGAATTAACCACAAAGCGCGCGCGCCTCAAGGATACGCAACGCCATTTCGACGCCCACGGCGGACTTGTCGCCGCGTTGAACGCCCTGGTGGGGCTGAATGCGGATGAAAGCAACGACGACGCGATTATAACGCAGGCCGTACGTCCCGGCGTGGTGGACGAAATCGCCTTGACGCGCGCCGCGCGAGAGCTGGAAAAAGGAAAATCCACCAGTCAAAAAAATGCCGCGAAAATAAAAGAATTCCTCGCTATGAATATGGAAAGACGAAAGAACTTTTTTCGTCAGGCTTACGCACCATTGTTCGTCACGAACACAGGCGAGACACGCAAAAAGCTGACCACCGCAGGGGCGCAGGGTGCGGAAGAAATCCTGCGCGCCGAACAAACCCGCGTACGCAACGTACTGGAAAAACTGCGCGCGCGCGCCACGGCGGATGCGACCGTCAGCCTGCTCACGTTCGCCCTGGCCATCATCGAGCAGTATGAACACCTCAAACGCGCCCGTGCCGTTCTGGATTATGACGACCTCATCGAACGCACACGGGCCTTGCTCAACACCGCCGACAACGGCGTCGGCTGGGTCCATTACAAACTAGACGGCGGCATCGATCACATCTTGGTGGATGAAAGCCAGGATACCAGCGCCGCCCAATGGGATGTGGTGCGACATCTGGCCGAAGATTTCTACGCCGGCCTGAGCGCCTATGAAGAGCGTGCAACGGGCCTTGCACGCAGCATGTTCGCGGTGGGCGACGAAAAACAGTCGATCTATTCGTTCCAAGGCGCTGACCCTCGCGAATTCGCCCGCATGCGGGCGCATTTCCAAGACCGCGCCGAAGCAGCTGGACACCTTTTCAGCCGTGTCCCCTTGATCACGTCGTTTCGCAGCACACGCGCCGTTCTCAATCTGGTTGATCGCGTGTTCGCCCAGCCGGGCGCGGCGGACGGCCTGACGTTTGCCGGCGAACATGTGGCCCACGAGGTCTTTCGCGATGGCGAGGCCGGTATGGTCGAACTGTGGCCAACCTTCAAACCCGTCGATGAGGTGAACGAAGACCCCTGGGACGTGCCGCTGGATTACCATAACCGGCAAAGTCCCGAGGTCCGCCTGAGCGAAACCATTGCCGACACGATCAAAGGCTGGCTGGACGGCGGGGAACGCCTGGAATCGGAAAACAGGCCCTTGCGCGAAGGCGACATTCTGATTTTACTGCGCAACCGCGGGCGTTTCGCCAAAGCCATGGTAAAAAGCCTGAAGCGTCGCGCCATCGCCGTCGCCGGCGCGGACCGCATGGTGTTGAACGACCAGTTGGCGGTCATGGATCTACTTGCCATGGGCCGATTCGCGGTTCTGCCAGAAGACGACTTAAGCCTTGCCGAAGTCCTTAAAAGCCCCCTGGTCGGACTGGACGAAGAAGCCCTGTTCACATTGGCCCACGCGCGCACGGGAAGCCTGTGGGCGGAACTGCGTCGCCGCCACGATGAACGAGACGATTTCACCCGCGCCTTTGAAACCTTGCGTACGGCCCTGGCGCGCGCCGATAGCGCACCGCCCTATGAATTCTATGGCGCAATGCTGCAAAACGGCGCACGCCAGGCCTTGGTCCAGCGTCTGGGCCGCGATGCCCAAGATCCGCTGGATGAGTTTCTCGCTTTAAGCCTTGAATTCGAACGTACGCATACACCGTCTTTACAAGGATTCTTGCAATGGATGAGCGCTGCTGAGCAAAACATCAAACGCGACCTGGAGACCTCGGGCAACGAGGTGCGCGTGATGACCGTGCACGGCGCAAAGGGTCTGGAGGCCCCGGTGGTGTTTCTCGCCGACACCTGCCAAATTCCCAGCGCGCACCATGACGCCAAGGTGCAATGGGCACCGCAGGGCTGCGGTGTGCTGTGGTCGCCCCACGCCGACACGCGTTGTGATGCGTTTCGCACTTGGGTCGAAGACGAGGCCTTGAATCGCGAACGCGAATACCGCCGCTTGCTTTACGTCGCGATGACGCGCGCGAGGGATCGCCTTTACATCACGGGTTTCGAGGATAAAAACGGGCGCAAAGCGGGTTGCTGGTACGATCTCATTCTCCCCGTTATGGCCGATCTTGGCAAACGTGTTGCGGGGCCTGAAAGCGGCGAAGACGACACGACGTGGCGTTATGAAACGCCGCAAGAAATTGCACCTGACAATTCCGATAGCGAACGTACCGCGCATCAAATCGCGCCGCCGCCGGCGTGGATCGACACCCCCGCACCGCACGAGGATACGCCGTCCAACCCTTTGACGCCGTCCGCCCCCGCGCTTGAGGATCCCCCGGCGTTCGGCCCTTTTTCAGATCAAGACCAGACGCGTTTCAAACGCGGATTGCTGGTGCACAAGCTGTTGGAGACCCTACCCGATCTTCCGCCGGATGCCCGCCGCAAAACGGCGCAAGCATGGTTGGCGCAACCCGCACACGCCTTGAGCGCCCCCCAACAAGCCGATATTGTGCGCGAAACCATGGCCGTTCTGGAAAACCCGCAATTTCGCGATGTGTTCACCCCGAACAGCCTATGCGAAGTTGCCTTGTCGGGGGTTGTGAACGGACAGGTTGTTTGCGCGCGTCTCGATCGCCTGGCGCTCACGGCGCAAACCGTAACCCTTGTCGATTACAAAACCAACCGTCCCGCCCCCACAGATCCGGCTTGCGTTCCCGAGGCCTATCTGCGCCAAATGGCACGCTACAAAACGCTGTTGGCCGAGATCTATCCCGGACGCGAAATTCGCACCGTTTTGTTGTGGACCGACGGTCCCCACGCCATGCTCCTCAGTGACGAGTTATTACGGCTCGCTTGACGCTTGAGCGCGGCGCTCTTAAATTCGAGGGAATGGATTAACCGTTTCAATCATTTTCAGGATCAGGACACATGAAAGCAGTTACCGACGATTCCTTCGAAACCGACGTCCTTAAGTCCACAACCCCGGTTTTGGTGGATTTCTGGGCGGAATGGTGCGGTCCTTGCAAACAGATCGCTCCGGCTTTGGAGGAAATCAGCGCCGCCATGGGCGACAAACTGGTGATCGCCAAGGTCAATATAGATGAAAACCCAGTGTCCCCGTCCACATACGGCGTGCGCGGTATTCCCACTTTGATTCTTTTTAAGGCCGGTCAGCCGGCTGCGATGAAAATCGGCGCGCTGCCGAAACAAAAGCTGATGGATTGGGTCGAAAGCTCCATATAACCTCAAGTTCGGATGTGTTGAAATCCCGCCGGCGGCGGGATTTCTTGGTCTTCCGACGGGCGAACGGATACTTCCGGGCCGATTCGCCCCGCAACGCCGCGATGGATGTGCGTGATCACTTCGTTCAAATCGATGGGTTTGGTGAGATAGGCGTCAAAGCCCGCCGCCAAACCTTTTTCAATCGCTGCAAACGATGCCTCCGCGCTGATGGCAATTACCGGTGTGGCGCGCGCATGTTCCGTTTTTCGTAACGCTTGCAGCGCTTCGATTCCATTCATGCCGGGCAGATTAATGTCCATTAAGATCATTTCCGGACGACGCAACGCGGCCAGTTCCAAACCCATTTCGGCGGAAGACGCGCTGATCAGTTCGATCCCCTCAAGCATCGAAATCACATGTTCCATAAGTTTGAGGTTGTCGGCATTGTCTTCGACATACAACACCGTATACGTGCCCCTGTATCGCGAACCGGTGATGTCGCTCTCGCACAGCGCCGCTACACAGGGCTCATCGGCCCCTTCGTCGGTGGAAGCGGCAAGGGGCGCGGGGGGAGCGCTGCGAAGCTCGACCCAAAACGAAGACCCCCGTCCCGGCGTGCTTTCGAAGGTTACCGTCCCGCCCATCAATGCCACCAGTTTGCGGGTGATGGCCAGCCCCACACCACTGCCTTCCGTTGCCGCATCGTCAACGCGAAAAAAGGGATCAAAAATAAACGCTTGCAGGTCTTCGGGAATCCCCGCCCCGGTGTCCGTGACGCCGAAACGCACAAATCCCTCGACCCCTTCATCAACGGTGAAATTGATTCGTCCCCCATCGTTATTGTACTTGATCGCGTTGGACAGCAGATTCAAAAAGACCTGTTTTAGACGCATGCGATCGGCGCACACGCTGAGCACCTGCGACGATGGCAACGAAGCGTCCAACGTAATCGCGCGAGCCCGTGCCAAAGGTTCGATATGACTGAGACAATCCTCGATCACCCCCCGAGGATCCAGGGCTTCCAACTTCAGGCGCACGCGTCCCGCTTCGATACGCGAGAGATCCAGGATTTCGTTGATCAGCCCCAACAAGTGCTTTCCCGCCTTGCGGATATGATCGACGCTTTCACTTTGCCTGGGCAACAGCGGCGCGGCGACATCGAGTTTCAGCAATTGGGAAAAGCCCAGAACCGCGTTCATCGGCGTGCGCAATTCGTGACTCATGGACAACAGGAATTCGCTTTTCGCCCGACTGGCTTTTTCTGCATGCGCCTTCGCCGTTTTGAGTTCGTCCTGGATGTGCTTCAACTGCGTTATATCGACGAACAACCCGGCGTGCCCGCCATCCTGCGTTTCATGCATTTCCATACGCAACCATGTCCCGTCAGCCAGTACAACCTGGTCTCGTTTGGCACCGGTACGTAAAAGATCGGCAATCGCGCCATCAAGATCCCTCTTGTTCGCCGTAACCCCAAAGAATTTTTTGTACCTGGAATTACACAACACCAACCGATCCTTGGCATCGAAAAGAACAAAGCCGTCATTGAGGGTTTCCAGGGCCGCCGCCAAACGTTCCGTCAGCCAAGCGCCTTTGTGCTGCATTTCGTCATAACCACGGCGCTGACGCATCGCTTCGAGAATGCGCGCCGTCGCACGGACCACCGGTTCCAGAAACACAATATCGTCTTTGTTATAGCCGTCGTTACGGTTGGCAAGCCCTATTATGCCGCTCAACTTTTCGTTGATGATCAGCGGAAGACCCAAAAATGTCCGCACACTGGAAAGGTTGCCGGAAGACGTTTTACCAGGCGAAATGCCATTTTCCACGCTATTGTCGATCACACTTCGCCCCGTACGGTACACCTCGTTCAGCGCACGATGATTCCGATCCAAGGCCATCACCACCGGCGCATTTTCCCAGTAGGTTAACCGCGCCACATCGTCCCAGGACAAATCCGAGACGGAAAATGTCTTGAGATGCACCTGTTCGTTGTCGTCGTAGACAATCTCGCCGATAAAACCATAGCGACTGTTCGTCAGTGACAAGATAATCGCAAGCGTTTCATCAAATATGGCTTCGGGAACCCTTTCACGCAGAAATAAATCCTGAATGGCGCTGAGCGCATCCATAAGTGCGGATTTCTGCACCAGGCGCGCTTCAATTTCAGCGATTTCACGATGTGTTTCGCGGATCGCCTGATTCTCGGAAAGCAGATTCATATTGTCGTCAAACGCCACGCCTTGACGTCGGGCGGAGACAATCAAAGCAGCCAGAAAAACCGCTGCGAGCGCCGCAGACGCGGTGCGTAATTCCCCGCCCAAGAGGAGAAAACGCCCCATCAGCGGCACTATCATCGCGATGACGAACACCAAATATGCCGAAAACAGGCTGAAAAAAAACACCGTGGCGCCTGCTGCCAGGACGAACAGAAGAAGGGCCAGGAACAGGGGATGTTGCGGCAACACAAGCCACACTGCAGCCCCCCACAAAGCTCCCTGCAGACCCATGACAACATTTGCGGTCCCGATCCACAAAACGATGGCGCCTGCCCCGGGATACGCCTTCTTATAAAAAGCGTACAAACTCACGAAGGCAACCGTCAAAATACCAAACGATCCGCCCCAGATCATCGCCACTTCGCGCCCCACCCGACCCCAGAGCAAAAACCCCAAAATCGCAGCACATGCTATATTGGCGAGAACAACACCCGGGATATTGCGGTAAAAAACCGCCGCCTGCCGGAAGCGAATGTCTACTTTCATGGACATTGCAGGCTATTGACCCCGTCAAGTATAATCGCAAAACACGATAATTTCGACCCGAACGATGAGACCCTAACAGGTTTGCGCGCGCACTTCACATCATGATCATATGACACTCAAGGAACGTTTCGCAGACCCAGTACATGACCGGCCAGATAGAGCGACCCGCAGATCAAAATGCGCCCGCCGCGCGGGGCGGCACGGCTCACAATATCGCGAACGGCTTCAAATACGGAACCCATGGGTTTTGCCTCCATGCCCAGTTTAAGCGCCGCTTCGCCAAGCGCTTGTGCCGACAGGCTGTTGTCCTGGCCGGGAATGCTCAGCACACGCAATCCTGCCAGCTTGGCTTCGAAGGGTTTAAGAAATGCACCGGGATCGCGCTGGTTCAGCGCCCCGAAAATCATCCACAAATCCCGATCCCGCCACGTACGGCTGTGCTGCGCCAGCATCTCCGCCGCAGCAGCGTTATGCCCGCCATCAAGCCACAATTCCCAGCCATCGCTCAATTCGTCCGCCAGCGGACCTTGCGTCAAATGCTGCAAACGTCCCGGCCAATTCACGGTTTTCAGACCCAAAGCAACGGCGGCATCGGAAATCTCGAATTCGGGCTGCAACGCTTCAACGCACGCAATCGCCAACGAAGCATTGCGCATCTGATGACGGCCCGCGAGGGCGGGCATGGGAAACTCCCGTTCTCCCTGCGTTCCTTTGAATACCATTTTTGGCGATTGTCCCCGCGCCCCTGACACCCGCGAAAACCATGACCGGCCTTCGCACAGCAACTCCGCGCCGATGTCTT
>VAPM010246133.1_pt1 | contig 12294 bp, 12 predicted proteins | sample 3395091 | NCBI WGS metagenome assembly VAPM01 (sample SAMN08290445, study PRJNA428436) | hydrothermal vent metagenome | isolation source: Deep-sea hydrothermal vent chimney 3 | place: Pacific Ocean: Juan De Fuca Ridge | reverse complement strand
TTTACAACCAACAACAAACAAGCACTTTAAAAAACCACTCTTAATTAAACAAAAAATACCCATACGGGTATTTTTTGTTTAATGTTAAATGTGAAAGTTTATTTAACTTCTTCTGATACTTCTTGAACTGTATCAACTGTTTCTGTTGTTTTGTCTGCTTTTTTGTTTGTTGAAATACCAAACATTGAGTAAATAGCACACGAACCTAGGATACCTGTAACAAAAGGAATTATACCTATCAGACCCCACCATGTCTGATACCAATAACCTAGAGCAAAAATTACTAATCCTAAAATTACTTTAATTACGCGATCTATTGTACCTACATTTTTTTTCATATTCATATACATAACATTATATCATCACAACCTAATTAAACAAAAAATACCCATACGGGTATTTTTTGTTATTTCTTTGCTTCTTTGAAAATCTCGTGCTTACGTGTAATCGGGTCGTACTTTTTAAGTTCAATTTTTCGCTCAACTTGCTTGCGATTTTTACGCGTATGATACACATATGAAGATTGTGTGGAGCGAAGTTTTATTATGTGTGACTGTGACATGTAGAAAATCTAACAGAAAAAGCATATAAACGCAACTAACAAACGGAAATACTACACATACAGCTAAACTGTATGTAACACGGTAAACTAAGCTGCAGCAGCCGTTTGTGTGCGTTTTTTTGTACTTAGTCTTGAACGTTTAGCTGTTTTTTTAATATCAAACGACGGTTTATTTTCTTTAATAGTCACAGACACAGAACCACCCTCCATAACACCACGATCAACCATGATAGAAGCTATCGGTGTGAGTATATAGTCTTGAATTACACGTTTAAGTGGACGAGCTCCATATTGAGGGTTATAGCCTTTTTCTGCTAGCCATGCTCTAACCGAAGAATTAATAGAAAGTGTGATTTGTTTTTCTGACAAACGATTGATGACTTCTATAACTTGTTTGTCGACAATATCAGCTAGAGCAGCCTTACTTAAGATATCGAACATTACGATATCATCTAATCTATTTAGAAACTCTGGTCTGAAATGTTCTTTCAAAGAGACAGTTACTTTATCTTTAACTTGTTCATACTCTGTGGTCTTTGTTGCATCAGCGTGTCCAAAACCTATATTTGCCATACGGTCAATAAACTCAGCGCCAATGTTGCTAGTCAAAATCACAATAGTATTTTTGAAATTAACCTTACGTCCTTTACCATCAGTTAAATGACCACTATCAAGAACCTGAAGAAGTATGTTAAACACTTCTGGATGTGCTTTTTCTATTTCGTCAAAAAGAACAACAGCATATGGTCTGTGACGAATTCTTTCGGTTAGTGTTCCTGACTCTTCGTGTCCAACATATCCAGGAGGGGCTCCGACAAGTTTTGCTACAGAATGACGCTCCATGAACTCACTCATATCCACACGAACAAGTGAATCTGGATCATTAAACATAAACTCAGCAAGTTTTTTTGACAACTCTGTTTTTCCAACACCAGTTGGTCCAAGAAACAAGAAAGAGCCTATTGGTTTGTTAGGATCACTAATTCCAACCCTAGAACGTTTTACAGCGTCTGTTACCTTCTTCACGGCCTCTCTTTGTCCTATAATTGTAGCTCTTAGTTCCTCTTCCATTCGTGCAAGTTTTACGGCCTCTTCTTCTAGCATTTTAGATACTGGAATACCAGTCCACTTCGACACAACAGATGCAATGTTCTGTTCTGACACTTCTTCATTTAAAATACGTCTTGATTTCTGAAGTGTTTTAAGTCGTTTTAATTTTTGTTCTAGACTCTTTTGTATTGCTGGTATTTGTCCATATCTTATTTCAGCAGCAGTGGCAAGATCAGCAGTAACCTCTGCATTATCTGACTGTATTTTAAGAGACTCTAGTTTTTCTTTTGCTTCTCTAATTCCAATAAGAACTTCTTTTTCATTTTTCCATTTAAGCTCAAGTTCTCTTGTCTTTTCTTTTAGGTCTGCGATTTCTTTTCCTATAGATTTAATACGTTCTTTAATTTCTTTTGCGTGCTCACCTTTGCCATCTTTCTGTAATGCTTGTCGTTCTATCTCTAAACGCATTATTTTCCTGTCAGTCTCTTCCAACAGTGGTGGTTTATTTTCTAAAGCTATGCGTAAACCAGAAGCAGCTTCATCGATAAGGTCGATAGCTTTATCTGGTAAAAACCTGTCACTAATGTAACGAGCAGATAGCTCAACAGCAGAAACTAGTGCACCATCTGTAATGCGCACACCATGGAAAAGCTCATATTTGTCTCGCAATCCACGCAAAATAGCCACAGCATCCTCTATGTTTGGCTCTTGTACAAAAATAGACTGGAAACGTCTTGTGAGTGCTGTGTCTTTTTCTATATATTTTTGATATTCCTTAAGTGTTGTTGCTCCTATTATACGAATACCGCCACGAGCAAGTACTGGCTTAAGCATGTTACTGGCGTCCATTGCACCCTCTGCAGCACCAGCCCCAACAAGCGTATGTAACTCGTCTATAAACAAAATTATATTTCCTTCTGCCCTTTCAACTTCTTTCATTACTGTTTTCATTCGTTCTTCAAACTCTCCTCTATACTTTGTGCCAGCAATCATAAGCCCGAGGTCAAGAGACAAGAGCTCTTTACCTTTTAGTGATTCAGGGACATCTCCAACAGCCATGCGAGACGCCAAACCTTCTGCAAGAGCTGTTTTACCTACTCCAGCTTCACCAATAAAAACAGGGTTGTTTTTTGTTCGCCGAGAAAGGATTTGTATAACACGACCAATCTCTTGGTCACGACCTATTACAGGGTCAAGTTTATTATCCGATGCTTCAGAGGTTAAATTGCGTGTATATTTTGCAAGTGCACGAAAACGTTTTGGTTCTCCGATAGAACCGTCTTTTGTTGTCTTTAATTCTTTCAAGACTATCTCAACAGTATCCTTATCTATATGGAAACGAGCCAGTATATCTACAGAAGGTCCAGGGTGTTCAAGTATTGCAAGAAACAAATGCTCAGTTCCAACAAAAGGATCGTTCATTCTTGCTGCTATTTTTCCAGAAGCTTCAAGTCCTTGAGCCAACTCTGGCGTAAGGTAAATCTGGTATGAAGTAGACATAACAGATGACTCTTCAGGAGCTTCGAGCATCTCTAAAATAGTGTCAGAAAGAAGCATTGTGTCTATATCCATACGGTCTAATACAGAGAACACAAGACTTTCTTCTTGCAAAACAAGCGCTGCAAGCAAATGCAGTGGATTTACATGATTTTGAGCACGTTCTATAGCAAGCTCGTGAGCCTTACGAACCGCTTCTTTTGCTTTTGATGTAAAATTTTGAAATGGTGGCATATTAAATGATTATTTAGAGGACACCCCGTTTGCCTGCTTTGTTGTTGTGGAGACTGATGTCGCAGGTGTTGTTGACGTGTCTTGTGCTGCAATAGTAGATGTAGCTTCAAGTATCGATGTAACAGAAGCGGCACTTATCAAAACATTGTTTGTGTCATGCGCAGAAATACCAACGAGGCTACCGCTCATATCTACAACACCAACACCAGCGCCGACAGTAGGAAGCGTTGTTTTAATAGTGTCTTTATTTATTTGTGAAATTATACCAGTAGTTGCACTACCATCTCCACGTATTGCAAGTACTGTCTCACCTAGTTTCAAACTTGATTTATGTATTAGTTTTGGCATTTGTGTCTTTGGTAATTTTGCACTGTCTGAAAAACCATACAGCGCCAATCCGTCAACAATGCGAACGAGAGTAACTGGTTTTGTAGAACCATCTGGAAACTCTATCATTGCCTGTTTTAGCATATTTTTATTTGACACAGTTACAACGGCGCGCGCAGTAGATAAATATGTTCCAACAGCGATAGCAGGAGTCGTTGTGCTCAAGTTAACTTTATACAAAAGAACAGTACGCGAGTCTTGTGCGGCAAGAGCACTTGTTACTAGGTCTTCGTTTGATGGAGCTGGTGCTTGAGTTATTGTTTTAACAACAGATGCTGGCAATGCAGGCGCTACTGTTTTTACAGTACGTTCTACAATTCTGTTTACAGTTTGAGTAACAACAGGGGGTGCTTGGTCAAGCATAGACACGGTCAAAATACCCGTCGCTATAGACGTAACGAAAGTCACAAGTAGTGTGAGTAGAAGCAATTGTGATTTTGTAAGTTCTTCGATGTCCATATTTTTATAGTATACATTGCATGATAAACTTACGCACCATTTACTAGTAACAATGTACAATTATTAAGCGTTATAGTCAAGAAACAACTATACTAAATTATATTCGTATATAACACTACAATTAGAACATTCTACTTATAATATCCACGCTGCGATTGTGGAAGCATCTCAGATATTTTACGCATACAAAAATCAACTTCATCTGTATTTTTATCACCACCCAAGACAACAGGGTTATTGATGTCTACAGTCCTTTTGTTTTCTTCATCATATACAGCGATAGGAACAATTGGAACATCTTGTCCAGTCAATTTTTTATACTGTCTCGCAACAACATCAAAGCCTCCATACCCTTTGTACATAAACTTACCTCTAGGCTCGTCATTCTCTCCATCATACAACCATAAACCTTCTGGATATATTACAAGAACATCTCCGCGAGAAAGTAGCGCGACCGACGAACGTACAAAATTCAACAACCCTGTTTTATCAATAGTGCCTTTTTGTTCATCTTCAACAATGTCTTTATATTTTTGTTTTATAAAATTATCTGGAATGCGCCCAATTAATTCTTCTTTCTCTTTATCAGACAAATTAGCTAGCGTATCAGGAGTTGTAATTCCACGAAGGCTTTTTAATAAAATCTTTCGTAACGGATGCTCGCCGTGCATTTTTTTAGAAGCAACAACATGAGCATCATAGTTTTTTAAGATACCAAGAGTTATCATTAATTCGTCTACATTAAAATGATTTGAAATAACGATGAAAGGTCCTTTTTTGGGTAATTTTTCTAATCCATTTACTTCAGCTTTGTTTGCGAAGAAACGTTCAAGCCCGGCAGATATAATCAAATTAACCTTATTTTGAGTTTTCAACCATTTCGGTATGTACTTGTCTTCATACAGTTTGATTTTTTCACTACGGACATCTGTTTCTTTAGTGTTGTTTGTTTTTGGTATCCCCTCCATTAGACATATAATACCATCTGAAATTAATAAAAATCATTAATTTCAAATGGTATTTATTTTTTGTTTATATCAACAAGTTCAACAGCTTTTTTGAGTGTTTTTACAAACAAAACAATATCTTTGTTTTTTATTTCAGACCCCCACGAAATACGCAGTGTTGAAGCAGCAAAACTTTCATCAGAAGTAAGTTTCAAAATCACCCTTGAACCACTTTCATTTGTCTCACACGCACTTTTCGTTGAAACATCAAAACCATCTTCACTAAGTAAGGCAACTAAATAGTCAGTATCACGCCCTACTATTGAGATGTTCAAAATATGTGACACAAAGTTTTTACCATTATTTACAATACAGTCTGGTACATTTTTTAATAACTCAATTAGTGTATTTCTTAAACCAAGTGCATGTTCGTTAAAGTTATCTCTATTTTTTACACCATCTGCAAATGCTGCTGCAAATGCTGAAATAAGAGCAACAGGCTCAGTCCCATGACGAATACCTCTTTCTTGCCCACCACCATTTATAATAGATATTAGAGGTATTGTTCTGTGAGCAACCAACATACCAACACCACGAACGCCACCTATTTTTTGTGCATCAAATACAAACATGTCCGCACCAAAATGCGAACGCGTTACAGGCGCGATAAGAGCCGCCTGACTTGCATCTATGTGAAGTAATGCCTTGCTATATTTGAATATACTTTTTTCTAAAACATTTCTGACATCTCGTGTATTCCAAATAGTACCAGTCTCTCCACACACAGAATCCATAGAAATAAGTGCTGTTTCTGGACGCATCATTCTCTTTAGTTTTGCAATATCTACTTGCCAGTCTTTTGTTATTGGTAATTCTTCTATGGTCACCCCGTCATTACCTAACTTTTTCATGGTACTTACTACAGATGAATGTGATGTTGGTGCATATAGTATATGTATATCTTTTACAGAACGTCCCGAACGAACAAGTGCAGACACATGTCCTAGAATTGCAATAGAATTTGCCTCAGTAGCTCCAGATGTAAATATTATATCGTCTGGTTTAACCTCAACGATACCAGCTATCACTGCTCGTGATTTTTCTAAAATCTCGCGAGCAACACGACCTTCTTCGTGTGGTGATGACGGATTACCATAAAAAGGCATGGCTTTTTCAAATGCTGATATAGCAACACCAGAAACAGGTGCTGCAGATGCAAAATCTAAATAAATACGTTTTTTGTTTTTCCACATAGTTCTTAATATACACACTAACTAAGTACAGGATTGTTTTCAACACTCAGACACAAACAATAATTAATGCTCACGCCTAGATATCACAAATATCTGCACAATCACAAGCAATGCGACAAACAGAATTACAGCAAGTATTATAAAAAAGTATTTTGTAATTTCGTCCATACCTTTCGTTACATTAAATGTAGCAGATACCGACTCATTAATATCTCCTTTGTAATCCTTAACTATGACATTAAGCTCATGAATACCACCTTTTGTATTTTTTGACACAACAATATAATCAAGAAATGATGCTTGTGTTTCTACAGCCCTTAATACTTTTTCAGTTTCTATAACCCTTCCATTTTCTTTAATTTGATATTCAAGACGCAAATCTTGTCTTATTGTATTTTCTGGGTATTTTATATCTACCTCAAAATACAACCTGTCGCCACCAGCAACCTGAGTTGATTGGTCACTTATAATTGCGTCCAAACTAAGAGCGTGTGCTGTAGCTGGAACTAAAACTGAAAATACTGCAAAAGTACCAACTATAGAAAATATAAATGTTGTTATGTATATTCTGCTAGTTTTCATGATTAATTTTTACCAAATAAGACATCAAGAAGAAATAGTACGCCAATATCGCCGCAATCCTAGATACAGCGTAAAAAACAGCTGTAATCGGTGTTGGCAAATACACGTAAACTATATCTGATAAAATGAAAATACTCGCAAACACAGAGAACCATATAGCTGATGAATTAGATACTATCGTATGGTGTCGAAATGATAAAAAACTATGATATATAACAACAGCTATTATCACAGCAATAATAAGAAAACGAACAAAAATAAAGTACGATATTCCAAAGATTCCAAACACCTCAGCCAAAAGCCACAAAGCGCCCAGCGCCGTTATTGTAACAACCCAATTAAACGCGTCTCGCTTACTACGGTCGTCTACACCTTTAAATCCACGATTGTGTACATATACAACTATTTCAATACCAATTAGCACAATAACAATCGTATGTGTTATGAATTCACTAGCTAGAATAATTGGATTAAAAAATATCATGACTTTTTGTTTAAATTAATGACAATATCTACAAGAATCCAGAAATACCCAATCGCAAAAAGGTACGTAAATATATTTTTCCAAATAGTTAACATAAAGTCATAGTAAACAAGAGCTGACATGCCGCTCAAAGCTATTACAAATACTATAAGCGACAAAAACGGGCGTATTTTTCCACTGTCTATAATCGCATTACTTACAATCCATAAAACAAGAATTGCATTTGCAATTAAAATTAGCGCGTACCACGTTGTAATTATTGTCATATAAGTTTTTTCTTAACCGACAAAACAACACCAAGAGCAACAACAGGTTGCACTATAATTCCAACAACCCAACCAATCCAATACAAGTCTTGAAATGGTGCACTGACTATTGGATATATAGAAATATAATTATTTATTGTAATCACACCTATCATAATCAAACTTTGAAACATAACACCAAACAAAAGAACAGTTTTTGCTTTAGATTTCTCAAATCTTTTCCACACAATAAATGCAATAGTGGAAGACGCACCTAAAATTAAAACATCTGCGACATTGGTTTGCGACATAGACGCAAACTCTGACATACCAAACAATTCAATTAATACATATGTGTAGACTACTGTTGCAAGAAGAACCATCAGTAGAAAAAGTGCTACACGAAACGGGTCTATATATTTTTCTGTCATTTGTATAGTTGATGACATAATTAGTTATTTTGTTTTTCTACTAAAGACTCACTATCAAACAAATCTTTTAACGTTTTTGTTGGAAATATAGCTATATACAACGCCACAATAACAAGAATATGCATAATCAATATCACCATTACATCAGTTACGTATGACTCACTTAACCACCATACGCCAGACCCATTTTTACCAGAAACAGAAGCCATAACCCAATACGAATTACTATTTTGTTTTTTAAGTTCATTAGGCATGCTGTCATACAATGCAAAATTATTTGTTGTTGGAATAATATGCATAAATGTAAATACCCTATTCTTTGTTTCAAATTTACGTACATGAAAATTTGAAAGTATATTTTTCTGGACTAGAGGATAATCAGTATAAAAATTAGTACTACTTCCATTTAATTTTTCTTTTGTTTTATCAGAATTCGCAATATACGAACCGTCTATATTTAACAAGAAAACCTTTCCGCCAGGTCTTTGTAAGTTACGTATGTCTTTAAGAAAGTAGTTAGCATTTATCACAGCAATCAACACTCCATTTTTACTGTTAGGAACCAACACTTTAGTACCGTATATTATTGATGGTATTGTAGACTTTTTTCCGTTTACAACCCTTGGATAGTCAATCAGTTTAGATACATAAACACCCCCGAAAGAAAGACCTTTTACATGAGACACTACATTTTGCAACTCACTGTCGAAAGCGCCACAAAAAGTGTTTCCGTCATCCTGACTAACACGACGAACAGTTAGAACACAACCTTCTTTATAAACAACAATTTCATCATATGCTTCGTTTCCGTCAATAAAACCTTGCATGTCTTGATGTAATTGCCTCCACGACTTGTTAGACGAATCACCATAAAATGCAGATAGACTAGATATTGTTCGCAAGAAAACCATATCTCTACCAACACTCCCAGGGAAATCATTTATTGTTGTAAACACAGACCTCAACCGCCCAATTATGGAGTTTACATTTACTACATTAGTTAAGTTGTAATTTTCACGGTACCTAACAGAAACAACAACGAGAGTAACAGATGCAGAAAATACAATCAGAACTATTATAGCTATCAACAAATGATGACGTTTTGTAATCATGTTTTGCTTATCATACTTATGGTATTTTTAAACCTTTTACAACTCCGTCGCGAGTTATTTTGTCGCGAATTGATTTAATTACAAAAATCAAGAAAATCAAAACAACAAGTATACCTATAGACCATGTTAACCAATTAAATGATTCCTTCTCTGAAATTATCTGGAAAGGAACACTAAAATCATCTTCAACTGTTTTGCTATATTTTGTATGCAATTTTAACTTATAGTTTCCTACCGCAAGGTTTAACACAGGGAGACGTTTTGTATATACACCCTCTGTTTGTACTGTAGTAGACGCACTGTTTTTCCATACTGTTTTTCCATTTTTATCTATGACTGAGAAAAGCAAACTAACTGGTGTTGGCACTCTTCCGAAACTCACAAAAGTAACACGAGTTACTATATTTTCAGATTTAGTAACAGATGAGCTGTCTAGCAACAAACGTATATCAAACAACTGAGCAGGTAGAACGTTATCTTTAACGTTTTTTGGTATGTTGTTTTTAGACGTGTTATTTGTAGAGGGTTTTTTATTTAAATTTCTTATAGGACGTATAAACTGCGGCGGCTTAACACCAGTTACATTTGTTTGAGTAACTGGTGTTTGTATTATTACTGGCGATAAAGCACCTGTATAACTGTTTGATTGCGTTTGTGTTGATGCCCTAAAATTTTTCGGGCGATAGTCTGTTGATACATTACAATTACTACAGTCAAAAGTAAGAGTACCTATAACTTTTCCAACAGCACTACCAACAAACTTACCTGATGAGTTTATTGAAACTCCAGAAAAATTAACCCAACCTATGTTTTCACCCCACGCGTAACCAGTCATAGAACCATTTGGTGCAATTTTTACACCACTGCTTGTTGGTGACATATTTATCCAGCCGTAATTACTATTCCACACGTAACCTGTAATACCTGAATCGGAGATTTTAACATCTCCATTTGTGGTTTTAAAATTAACCCAACCAGCTTGATTACTCCACGCATATTTGTTTACAGAACTGATAGTACCGTTTGTTTCAGAAGCAAAACTAACAATAGGCAAAACGAGTAAGCTTATAATTATTGGTATTATTATTCGGTTTAATTTCATAATTTAAGTGTTATTCATCTATGATGATCCCAGTATAATTACGACGTCAGCGTTGGACGGTTTTTCTCCATAAGGCAACTCAGAAATAACAGTCGCACGCAAACTTTTCGCAAGAGAGTTTATAGACGATGATTCACTACTTTTTTTTGTGATATCTACGACAAAACTTTTTTTGTAATCATGCTTACTTGCGTCATCTATTTTTATAACTGAATATAATGACTTTTTTTCTATATTTTTTGCAACAGCAGTAGCTAGTCCAGTTTTTTCACTACCATTACGAACGTCAACTGTAATTTTTCCACTATTTGCAACTGTCACAGCCGAGTTTGTTTTTTGTAGACCAGTAACACTACCTGAGCTACGCGACGAATTGCTTACAGTATTTGGAGTTTTTGGGTACTTAACAGGTCCAACGTTTACTATCAAGTTTCTTGATGGCGAATAAATAACCGCACGTCCGCTCTGTGGAAAAATTACTAAATTATCTCCATTTTGCGCATTCCTAAAGAAAGTCTGCTGTTTCTTTAATTTTGAGACGTCTTTTACAGTAGCTAAAACAGGAGTTCCTTTTGGTACAATCATAAGTTTGCCGATTGAAGACACCACAGAAGCAATTTGACGCTGTTGTATCTCTTGTTTTGAAAGTCCAATGTTAAACCAGTGGAAATAAAAAGCAGAACTCAAAGGAACAACAATAACAATCAACACTAACGCAAACGAACGTTTGTTATTTGTAACAATGTTCCATAAAAAACCATGACTACGAGAGTCATCCTGACCGACATGTTCGTGCTTAGAATGATCCTCGTATATATCATCAAAACGAGCACGTGGTATGTCAACAACTGGATCTGTGTCTTTTTGTGTTTGTTTTTTTCGTAAAGTCATGATGTTCGTATTGTAATTAGACATTCATTTTTAATATTCTAGACACACTAACTCGATGATGCGTCTGGAGTTGTGGTTGTAGACGTGAGGGTGAGTGTGGTTACAGCTGCAGATGTAGTTGCAGTTGTAGTTGTAGTTGTAGTTGTATCTGAAGTTATTGTCGTAGGTGTAGATGCGAGCGGTGTAATATCTTTTGGTTTTATTGTTAACGATACTCGAGTCGATGTTGCGCTTTTATTACCTGCACTATCGTATGCGGAGACTGTATATAAGTAGAGCGTGGATGTTGCCAGTTTAAAGTCTGTGTATGTAGTATTTGTTGTTGTAGCTAGGAACGTGCTGTCTTTGTATATTTTGTAACCTGCTACTGCTTTGTTATCTGTTGAGGCGTCCCAGTTTAGTAATATCGACGTTTGCGACGTTGATGTTGCTGTGAGATTGGTCGGTGTTGTAGGTGGTGCAATATCTTTTACTTGTGTGGTGGTTACTGTTGTTGTGCTTGCGTTTGCAGAGCTACCAGACGAAACAGTATTATTTCCTACACTTCCACCACTGTTTGAACCTTTAGAATTGACAACATCACTTGCCCCACCTGTTTGCGCGACTGACACTGTTGCGGTCTGATTGTTTTTTTTCAAAAGAGCTTTAAGCTCTGCTTCAGTTACGCAAGTGTTACCGATACAGAGTTTTTTTGTTGATATCTTTTTTGCAGAGATATCTGTAAACCGTCCTGTCGTAGCGGTTATTACTTCTGTAGTAATACTTTTAGCAAGACTACTTACTTGTGTTGCCAAATCTTTGATTGAAGCGACGATAGGAGAAATAAGTCCGATGTAGTTCAAACTCAGTGTACCGCCTGGCGTAAGTACGGTCGCAGAGGTTGTGGAAACAATATTTGGGAATATCTGTTGCACGTCTTGGGCGATAAAACCAAGCTGTGTGACTGAAGATTTAGATGAGTCTTTCCAGTTGAAGTAGACTGGTGTTAATCCTATTATTTTTGCAAGAGAACTTGTTGCACTTAGTGGTTCTATTTTTGTTTTTAGACGACGGTCTGA
>VAPM010004096.1_pt1 | contig 12294 bp, 9 predicted proteins | sample 3395091 | NCBI WGS metagenome assembly VAPM01 (sample SAMN08290445, study PRJNA428436) | hydrothermal vent metagenome | isolation source: Deep-sea hydrothermal vent chimney 3 | place: Pacific Ocean: Juan De Fuca Ridge | reverse complement strand
GTAGCGAGAGGGAGACTTGAACTCCCGACCTCAGCATTATGAGTGCTGCGCTCTAACCAGCTGAGCTACCTCGCCATAGGGAATAAGGTGATCCAGGAAGGCCTTGCCAATCTGTCACCGGGCGCGCATTGTCGGCATTTTACGCAGGGATGTCAATATACAGCGCTCAGGGCTGAAATTGTTTTGATGGCACAGGTCGAGCAATGCCAAAACCCTGGGCATAATCAACGCCAATCTGCTCCAGTTTATCCAGGATAGCCTGGTTTTCCACAAACTCGGCAATAGTCTGCAGGCCCATCACCCGGCCTACCCGGTTAATCGCCTCAACCATGCTAAAGTTGACGACGTCGGTGGCAATATCCTTGACCAGCGAACCATCGATTTTCAGGTAATCCACAGGCAGGTTCTTCAGATAGGTGAACGAGGACATGCCGCTGCCAAAATCATCCAGGGCAAACTTGCAGCCCAGCGATTTCAGATCCTTGATAAAACTAACCGCGCTACTAAGGTTGGCTACCGCCGCTGTTTCAGTAATTTCGAAACAGATCGAATTTGGTGCGATCTTATAGCTGGACAGCATAGCAATCAGGTAATCCAGAAAACACTCATCGCCCAGCGACTGGCCAGAAATATTAATAGTTGTGATCAGCTGCGCCATTTTCCTGCGATTGTCACTCAACCAGGCAAAAGTATGATTGATGACCCAACGATCTAGCTCGGACATCAAATTATAACGCTCGGCCGCCGGAATAAATGCGCCCGGGGGAATCGTCTCGCCATTTTCATCGATCATACGCACCAGCACTTCGACATGACCGACGCCTTCAGCGGAGCGGCCCACCGGCACGATGCGTTGGCAGTATATTTCCAGCAGATCATGTTCAAGAGCTTTCTGGATACGGGAAACCCATTGCATTTCCCCATGCTGACGCGCCAGATCTTCGTCATTATGATGATAGATGTGAATTCGGTTGCGACCCTCTTCCTTGGCCAGGAAACAGGCGCTATCCGCAAGGCTCAGGACATCGGCATCAGTCTGGCTGTAGGCGGCAATTTCAACGATGCCGGTGCTAACGCCAATGGAGAACGTCTTGTCTTCCATGTGAAAGCGAAAATTACGTACTGCACGTTGCAGTTTCTTTGCTACCTGCCGGGCCTGATTTAGATCGCAATTTTTTAGCAGTACGCCAAATTCATCCCCACCCAGGCGCGCCAGCGTATCGCCATTGCGCACTTCCTTCTGCAATACCCGACTTAACTGTTTCAGGAGTTCATCGCCGGCAAGGTGCCCACTGGTATCATTGACAACCTTGAATTGATCCAGATCCATGTAAAACAGGACATGACGTTCATTTTTCAGCTTTGCGCTTTTCAGCGCCTTTTTGAGCTGTTGATCAAATTCATAACGGTTGCACAATCCGGTGAGCGCGTCATGGCTGGCCAGGTAATCCATCTGCGACGCCATCGCCATGGACTCTGACATATTACGGAATACCAGTACCGCGCCGCTGATCTCGCCATGCTCATAAGTCGGGTTAGAGGAATAGCGTACATGGATACAGCGATTCAGCTTTGTCCATAGCACCGCGCTCGCGACCCGGAAGCCACGTTCCTCATTGATGCTGCGTGCAATTTTGCTGTCTTTTTTCTGCAGCAGATTACCATCTTCACTTGAATGCTGAATCAACGAGTGAATATCCTGCCCCTGCATTTCACTGGTGCCAAAACCCAGCATATCCATGGCAGCCTGATTGACAAAGGTGCAGCGCAAATCCCGATCCACGCCAATAATGCCTTCGTCAGTTGATTCCATCAGAGTATCAATATATTCATGCAGATCATGATAGGTTTGTTCGGCGGCACGCACCTGGCTCAGATCACGCAGACAGTTCAGCAATGCATAAGGTTCTCCTTCCCTGTTCCTGACAATCCGTGCGATTAGCTCTACCGGGTTACCGGTAAAATTATAGGGATCATCTCTTTCCATATAGAGCGTGATGTCACGGTGGCTGAGCCCTGGGAGCTCGGATTCACCAGTCTGGACGCAGCTCTGTGGGTGCAGGAAGCGGGCAATATTCTGGCCACAGACACTACCCTCCTGCAAACCTGTCGCCTGGAAAAAATTATGATTGGCACGAATCAGGCGATCGTCCATGTCCACCATAAAGATAATATCCTCTACCGCATCCATGGCTGAATCCCATTCATTCAACGCACGCGATAAAGCTTCCCGTGACTGGCGATGCTGGTGCATCTCAATACTCAGCGCCAGATGATCGGCCACCGAAGCAGCAAAGTTTTCTTCATCCAGTCGCCAGCGCCGCGGCCCACCAACATGTTCACAGCAGAGCACACCGACAACCTGCCCGGCAATACGTAACGGAGCATCCAGCATGGCACCGATACCCAGTGATTTCAGATACCGTTCAGCAAACTCTGCGGTGGATGGATCAAGCAGGGCATTATCTGCAGCGAGACAGCGATCGTCCTCAATAGCGTTGAAATAAGCAGGGAAATCCGCAGCATGCAACACCGGAGCATAAACATGATTGCGCTGGCTACGCAGGAACAAATCCTGGCATTCGATTTTTTCCCGCGCCTCATCCAGCAGCCAGATGCTTACCCGTTCAACCCGCAGGGTGCGGGCAACAATTTCTGTCGTATAGGCCAGCAATTGTTGCAGATGATCCTGGTCGTTGAAACGGCTGCGGGAAAGCTGCAGCAACGCGCTCTGCTGCTCACGCAGGCGGGTATTGATAGTATCCAGGTCATCCCATTGTGTCTGCTGTTCAGGCCGCCGTTGGCCCACTCCGGTAATCGAGCGCTGATTGCCCTTTCCTTCGATATTCGCCAATAGCTTGAACAGGTACTCGACCGAGCCTTCAGAAGTGCGTATTCGAGCGCAAAATTCATTCACACCCCGGCGCAGGGTATCATTCAACGCCTGCTCAACGATGTGCTGGTCCCCAGCAACGATTACATCCAGGAGTTTCCTGCCAGGCAGATCCGAGGAAACCAGGCCGCTTACATGTTCAAATTCAGGATTCCATTGCAACAGGCGGCCATCGCTGCCAAGTGAAAAATAGATTCCGGCGCATTGCGGAAAAGTATTGTCAGCGACCCCAGATAACTGCGACATAAACGACTACCCGTACCTTATTATTTGTCATTGAGCCATGCCCGTACCAGCAGCACAGGCCTCAACCTTATCGGCAAAGCATGAAAAATAATGAGGAAATTTTAAGCAGATATCGCCGACAGCAGCGCCTTATATAAAGGCAAAGGCGAAACAATCTAGAAAATACTTATCAAAGAATGACTTATGGAGGTAAGACCAGGTTTAAACATTGAATCGGAAGTGCATAACATCGCCATCCTGAACGATGTAGTCCTTGCCTTCCAGGCGCAGTTTACCCGCTTCTTTGGCGCCAGCCTCGCCCCGGTACTGAATGAAGTCGTCGTAACTCATTACCTCGGCGCGGATAAAACCTTTCTGGAAATCGGTATGAATGACACCGGCCGCCTCAGGCGCAGTGGCGCCGATTTTTACGGTCCAGGCGCGAACTTCCTTCACTCCAGCGGTAAAATAAGTTTGCAAACCCAGCAGGCTGTAACCGGCGCGGATGACGCGGTTCAGGCCCGGTTCATCCAGCCCCATTTCATCCAGAAATTCTTTCAGGTCGCCGTCGTCCAGCTCCACCATCTCGGCTTCAATCGCGGCGCAGACCGGCACTACCGGCGTACCCTCAGTTTCGGCAAACCTGGCCACCGTATCCAGCAGGGGATTGTTTTCAAAGCCATCTTCGGCCACATTGGCGATATACATGGTCGGCTTGGCGGTGAGCAGAAATAGATCCCGGATATGCGCCATCTGATCGGCATCCAGTCCCAGCGTACGCACCGGCTCGCCCTGATCAAGGTGCGCCTTCACCGACTCCAGCACCGCCAGTTTCGCAATAGCATCCTTATCGCCGGAGCGGGTCATTTTCGTGGCTTTCACAATGGCCTTATCGACCGAATCCATGTCCGCCAGCGCCAGTTCGGTATTAATGACATCGATATCATCCAGCGGGCTGATTTTACCCGCTACATGCACCACATCATCATCCTCAAAACAGCGCACTACCTGAGCGATAGCGTCAGTCTCGCGGATATTGGCCAGGAACTGGTTGCCCAGCCCCTCACCTTTTGAAGCGCCCGCCACCAGCCCGGCAATATCGACAAACTCCATGGTCGTCGGCAACACCCGTTCGGGATTCACGATTTCAGCCAACGCATCCAGCCGCGAATCAGGCATGGGCACAATGCCCACGTTCGGCTCAATCGTACAGAACGGATAGTTCTCAGCCTGAATTCCGGCCCGAGTCAGGGCGTTGAAAAGGGTGGACTTGCCCACGTTGGGCAGGCCCACGATACCGCATTTAAATCCCATTTTTTTAGTTCCGAGTAGCTAGTAGCGAGTGGCTGGTAGCGAGTGGCTGGTAGCGAGTGGCTGGTAACATCTACCAGCTACTAGCCACTCGCCACTAGCTACTATGAAGTTCATTCATCGCCTTCTGCAATTCGCCTTCCACCACCAATGGCAATACGGCAATCGCACGTTCAATCGCACGCTCGATTTCGATTTTGTCGTCGAGAGAGGTTTTTTTCAGCACATGGCCATGCACCTTGCCTTTGTCACCGGGATGACCGATGCCCAGACGCAGGCGTAGAAAACCATTGCCACCCATGCGGCTGATAATGTCACGCAATCCGTTGTGACCACCATGCCCTCCCCCCTGCTTGAGGCGGGCGATGCCCGGCGCCAGATCCAGATCATCATGCACGACCAGAATATGTTCTATTCCGATCTTGTAGAATTGCGCCAGCGCCAGCACCGACTGGCCGCTGTTATTCATAAAGGTATCCGGTTTTAACAACCAGACATCCTGCCCGGCCAGATGCAGACGAGCTATCTCACCGTGGAACTTTCTTTCTCCACGAAAAGGCGTGCTCGGGTTCAGCGCATCCAGAAACCAGAAACCGGCGTTATGCCGCGTATGTTCATACTCCGGGCCAGGGTTTCCCAGCCCGACGATCATATGTACACGCGCAGACATTAGTACTCCGTCAAGCTTGTCTTGATGGGTTCAGTTGGTCTGTCAGCGTTCAGGGCAAGGCGCGCCTCGCAGCGAATGGCCATAGTCCTTTGCAAGAGGTGCAACACCGCCATGAACGCTGACAGACCAACCCTTAGGGCGGCAACACTGTGGCGCCCCGCCACGGCGTTACAGCACTTGACAAGGACTATGGCCATTGCCTGCGTGCTGTGCCTTGTTGCGGCGAGACGCCACAGTGTCGCTGAACTCATCAAGACAACCTTAACGGAGTACTAGTCTCCGTTACGAAAAAATCTACTCTTCGCCGCCTTCCGTTGTTTCATCTTCCACAGCTTCACCTTCCTCAACATCAGTATCCTTCGCGCCACGCGCCATGTGGATGCTGACAATCGACGGATCATGGCCTTCGCCATGCGTCAGTTCAACGGCTTCGACATCAGCTGGCAGGGGAATTTCGGACAGGTGAATAGACGCATCCAGTTCCAGCGTCCCCAGATCCACTTCGATATATTCAGGCAGGTCCTTCGGCAAACAGGTAATTTCGATTTCAGTCTGGCTATGGCTAACCAGTCCGCCCTCTTTCACGCCCGGCGCACTCTCTTCATTCATAAAGTGCAGAGGCGCATGCACGCGGATTCTCTCATTCGCGCTAACACGCTGAAGATCCATGTGCATGATTACCGGCTTGCTGGGATGGCGCTGCAGATCCTTGAGAATAGCCTGCTCTTCCTTTTTGCCCAGTTTGACGGTGAGAATATGAGAATAGAAAGCTTCGTTTTCCAGCGAATGCCGGAGTTCGTTATGCTTCAGGGAAATGGAAACAGAATCTTTTCCTGCACCATAGATGACAGCAGGCACCATGCCCGCACGGCGCAGGCGGCGGCTCGCACCTTTCCCCAGGTCCGTACGTGGTTCTGCTTCGAGAACAAAATTATCGCTCATTGGCGTATCTCCAGTTAAATAAAACAAGCGCTCTTTCGCAACATGCGAAAGGGCATACCCGGCTCCGCGACCAAAGCCAGGCTCGAACACTGACCGAATAACGGTCAGTTCAGATAGCACCCTGTTCGAAATTAATCCACAAACAGGGAACTGACTGATTCTTCACTACTGATGCGGCGCATGGTTTCTGCCAGCAATTCAGCAATACTCAACTGGCGGATTCGTTCACAACCGCGCGCAGCCGGCGACAGGGGAATCGTGTCGGTCACCACCAGCTCATCCAGTTTTGAAGCATTGATATTATCCACCGCTGGCCCCGACAAAACCGGATGGGTGCAATAAGCTACAACGCATGAGGCGCCATGCTCTTTCAGTGCTCCGGCCGCCTGACACAGGGTGCCGGCAGTATCCACCAGATCGTCAACAATCACACAGGTGCGACCTTCTACGTCACCGATAATGTTCATCACCTTGGCCTCGTTAGGCCGTGGTCGGCGTTTATCGATAATCGCCAGATCCGCATCATCCAGGCGTTTTGCCAGCGCCCGGGCGCGCACCACGCCGCCCACATCCGGCGATACGACCATTAAATCAGAATATTTCTGTCGCCAGATATCCCCCAGCAAAATCGGTGAGGCATACACATTGTCCACGGGTATATCGAAAAACCCCTGGATCTGATCGGCATGCAAATCTACGGTTAACACCCGATCCGTTCCGGCCACACCGACCATGTCCGCCACCAGCTTGGCGGTAATCGGCACCCTTGCCGAACGGGGACGCCGATCCTGGCGGGCATAACCAAAATAGGGGATCACCGCCGTCACCCTTGCGGCCGATGAACGGCGCATGGCATCCACCATGACCATCAGCTCCATCAGGTTGTCATTGGTCGGCTCGCAGGTCGGCTGGACGATAAATACATCTCGGCCGCGGACATTTTCCATCACTTCGGCCATCACTTCGCCGTCGCTGAACTTGCCAACCAGCGCCTTGCCCAGGGGCATATTTAAACGCGCCACAATATCCTGAGCCAGCTGCGGATTCGAATTCCCCGCAAATACCATCATGCTGTCAGCCACGGCTTCCCCCGTCCGAATTGGAAATGTCAACAGGCTCCGCAAAATACGGTAACCTTAAAATATGGCTGGCCCTGGAGGGCTCGAACCTCCAATGACAGGATCAAAACCTGTAGTGTTACCATTACACCAAGGGCCAATATTCTTTCTCCGCCAATCTATGCCGCATGGCTGAATCAGCCTGACGCCGCAAACGAAGCCAGACAACGCTTTAATGGCGACAGGTTCGCAGCCTGGGCAACGAATCCCCGCCACTGCGCACTCAAATCCGAACAGGCTGAACGGGCCGCCGACTCAGATTCAAATGCTGCAAACACGCAGGCGCCGGTGCCGGTCATTCTTGCCGGCGCATAAGCGTCAAGCGCTACCAGCGCCGCATCTACCTCAGGGTACTGTAGCCGCACCTGTGATTCACACACATTGTGTACGCCAACGCCCGTGAGAAAGTCGCGTATTGTAATCGCTGGGCAATCACGCCGCAATTGCGGATCGGCAAAAACTCCCGCTGTAGAGACGCATATTGGCGGAATCAGCACCACAAACCAGGGCTGGGGCAGTTCTACCGGGGTCAACGCCTCACCTACCCCCTCTGCCCAGGCTGCCTGCCCCTGCACGAAAACCGGCACATCCGCCCCCAGTTGCAGACCCAGCTCCGCCAGTTCAGCAAGACTCAGGCCTGTATCCCAGAGCGCATTCAACGCGACAAGAGTAGTGGCAGCATCGGAACTACCGCCGCCCAGCCCACCGCCCAGCGGCAGTTTTTTCTCCAGTTCAATATCCGTACCCAGGCTCGCGCCGGTATGGCGCTGCAGCAAACGGGCTGCGCGCAGAACCAGATCCTCCTCTTCGCTAACCCCGGGCAAATCATAGAGGCGGCGAATCACGCCATCCGAACGCACGGAAAAACGTAAAATATCGGTAAAATCCAGGAACTGGAACACCGTCTGCAGGTTGTGAAAACCATCATCCCGACGCGAGGTGATATGCAAAAACAGGTTGAGCTTGGCCGGCGCCGGCCAGTCGATGATAGGAGATTCGGAATTCACGCGGCTATTGAACCACAGGAAGTAAAGAGCCGTAAATAATACGCAGCTAGTTTAAGTGAATCGGGTTGCTCGTCCCTCGTCCCTCGCCCCTCGCCCCTCGTCCCTGATAAATGTTCCATTTATCAACAACCATACGCACTTCAATATCCTGATCACTGCGAATAAACAGCTTGTCCGGCAATTGCAGCGCATCGACCTGAACATAACGTTTCATATCAATCAACCAGCCGTCCTGGCGCAGGTGTGCGAGTCGTCCCCAGGCATCCAGTTGTGGCAGCTGCACGCCCCCGGTTGCCGGATCCGGCAGGCCACGAATCCAGTAATGCAGGCTGGTAACCGGCATGAAAACGCCGGTGTGTTCCAGTAGCAGGCTATCGGGATCCTCTGCATAATAGGCGTGGCCTTCACCATCGTAAAGGAAAACACCATATTCACTCCCCTGCAGTCGCACCTTACCCATGCCGAAAGGACCTGAGATCTGTATTTCGTAATTATCGTCCTGCTGTCGCCAGATCACATCCAGTTGCCAGGCTTCCTCTTCGTTTGAAACCATTACCCTCGCAGAGAGTTGCCAGTTCTGCAATGCAGCGAGCTGTAACTGGCGTGACTGCCAGGTTGTCTCGGGGGAGGCAACCGGTTCAGGAACAGGAGTGGGAGGCACACTGGCACATCCCGCCAGCAGCAGGCAAAATCCAAGCAGGCGCTTCATTCCATGAACCGCTGCATCACATTGAGCAGCAATTCATGCTTTGGAGTCTGTTGCAGGGCACCATCCCAGATCTTGCGCGCGGCGGACTGATCACCACTAACCCAGAGTACTTCACCCAGATGCGAGGCAATTTCCGGATCCGGCATTTTTGCATAGGCGCGGCGCAGGAGTTCCAGCGCCTTGTCGTATTTGCCCTGCCGGTAATAACCCCAGCCCATGCTATCCATGATGGCGGGGTCACCCGGCTTGCGCGCCAGGGCATTCTCAATATAAACCATACCTTCCTGCAAACGACTCGTCTTATCCACCAGGGTATAGCCCAGCGCATTCAGGGCTTCAATATTGCCCGGTTCGTTCTTCAAAATCAGCTCCAGATCCTGAATCGCGATGTCCAGGTGTCCAACTTTCTCGGCGATCAGGGCGCGGGCATATAGCAGGCGGGCATTAGCGGGCATCTGCTCCAGCGCCTGGGTATAAAGTTCAAACGCCTCATCAGCCTGCCCGGCCATCCGCAGTAATTCGCCTTCGGCCAGGTACAGACGCAACTGCACTTCCAGGGTTGGCGCCTGAATTCGATGCAGGTGGCCGCGCGCCGCCTCCAGTTTACCTTCTTTTGCCAGCAGGGCAGCAATCCGGAGCTGGGCTTCGATATGCTGGGGGTTTTTCTTTACATTTGCGTAATAATTGATCGCCTGTTGCGGCTGTTTTTTTATTTCGTAAAGCTCACCCAGATAATAGTTCGCCTCGTCGATACGTTTGCCAGTTTCAAGTAGTTTTTCAAAACTGGCCTGCGCCTCGTCCAGCTCCCCGAGCTGCAAACTCAGCAATCCCATAGCATACAGAGCGTCCGCATGGCTGGGTTCACGCTCAAGCACCTCGTTGAACTGTTCCTGCGCCTGCGCATACTTTTTTTCGTCGATTAACTTGCGCGCATAATATAACCGCAACCTGATCTCATCTGGATACTGCTCCGTCGCCGCCGCCAGTTTTTTCAACGCTTCAGCATTATGCCCCTGACGAATCAGGATATTGGCCTGCAGCAGATGAGCATCGATCCAGTCTGGTTGCAGTGCCAGGGTTTTATCGATATTGGCCGCCGCCTTGTCCAGCTCGCCAACCAGCAAAGCCAGATGAGCATAAGCATAGAGTGCCGAGGGGTTCTGCTGCCGGCTGGCCAGCAATTTATCCATCACCGCCATTGCTGCCTGTTTGTCCTGCTCCTTGCTCAGCAGCGCTACTATCAGCATGAAACCCTTGCGTTCGGCGTTTTCTGTATCTCCGGTCGCGGCAAGGATCTTTTCAAAGTGCGCCAGTGCTGCCTCGCTCTTGCCATTTCGCACCAGCAGGGCGGCAGTAACCTGCTGCGCCTCCAGATTGTCCGGCTCCAGGTTTACCCACACCTGCGCCGCCTCCAGCGCACTCTTGTCGTCACGCGCAAACACTGCAATCCGCGCCGCCCGTTCAGCCACCTGTGGATCCGGCGCCAGACGCAGGGCTTCCATATAGTGGCCAACGGCCTGGCTAAACTGTCCACGCTGACCCGCGATCTCACCGCTCAGCAAATGATAAAGTATCGGCGTAGTCAGCGGCTGGTGCTCAATCGCGGGCCGGGCAGGAGAACCAGCAATCGGCGTTTTGCCCTTCGGATCGTCGGTTTTTTTCTCCGCTTCGGGTTTGCGGGATTCGTCGTAAATGACCTTCTGGCTGGTACAGCCCTGAAATAGAAGCGTGAGCAGGATCAGCAGGGGAAGTGTTTTTTTCAGTAGCATGGCGGTTCTTTTAAGCAGGCGAAAGATTGAACAATTCAGTTCTCAAGGAGCCTGTCGAACTCAGGGTTATTCTACTGTGCCGGTGGGAAAGCGACTCAAATTTCCCCGTTTTTTCATTGCCTGGAACTACTATGCACCTCAAAAACGTGAAAATTTGCACTCGCTCGCCCACCTTGCTCGCTAGAACACCTGAGCTCGGCAGGCTCCTGTTCAATAATATATGAATAATACTACCCAACTATAACCGACTTTTCATGTTTTGCCCTATAATAGCGTTTCATTCAATCATAACCACTTAATGTAAGTGGTAATTTAGCAGTTTCAGAACAGGCTTAGTGTGACTCTTTTAGCATTCGGTATTAATCACAAAACCGCCCCTGTCGATATTCGCGAGAAAGTCGCCTTTCCGCCGGATACCCTCGATGCGGCGCTACAGGATCTACTCACCTGCGCCACAGTCAGCGAAGCAGCGATTGTTTCCACCTGCAACCGCACCGAGCTTTATGTTGGTATTGATAATGAATCTGACCAGGCGGTAATCGAATGGTTCCGGAATTTCCATAATCTAAGCGCTGAGGAACTGGATCCCTATCTGTTCAACCACAGCGAGAGCGCCGCCGTCCAGCATGTATTACGGGTGGCCAGTGGACTCGATTCGCTGGTACTGGGAGAACCGCAGATTCTCGGCCAGATCAAGGACGCCTACCAGAAGGCCAGCGCCGCCGGGGCCATTGGCCAGCAGCTCAACCGCCTGTTCCAGCATACCTTTGCCGTCGCCAAACAGGTGCGCACCGAGACCGCAATTGGCGCCAGCCCGGTTTCCGTCGCCTTTGCCGCCGTCAGTCTGGCCCGACAGATTTTTGCTAATGTCAGCGAACATACCGCTTTACTGATCGGCGCGGGGGAAACCATCGAGCTGGTCGCTCGCCACCTGCATGAACAGGGGATTCACAAAATTATCGTCGCCAACCGCACCGTGGAACGGGCGCAGGAACTGGCGCAACTGTTCGATGGCGAAGCCATCGCCCTGGCGGATATTCCTGAACGTCTGATAGAAGCTGACATCATCATTTCCTCTACCGCCAGCCAGCTGCCCATCCTTGGCAAGGGTGCAGTAGAACGAGCGCTGAAAGCGCGCAGGCATCGTCCTATCTTCATGGTGGACATTGCCGTGCCCCGCGATATCGAACCGGAAGTCAGTCAGCTCAATGATGTCTATCTCTATACGGTAGATGATCTACAGGAAGTGATCGAAGAAGGCCGTCAGTCTCGTGAAGAAGCGGCCAAACAGGCCGAGGAGATCATCGAAAACCAGGTCGATCACTTCATGGGCTGGCTGCGTTCGCTCGAGGCGGTGGATACCATTCGTGCCTATCGCCAGCAGGCTATTCGCCTGCGTGAAGAAGCGCTGCAGCACGCCGAGCGCCAGCTCGCGTCGGGCAAGGAACCACAGCAGGTCATGGGCGAACTGGCGCGCAGCCTGACCAACAAGCTGATCCACCAGCCGACCGTACAGCTCAACCAGGCGGCCTACGAAGGCCGCAATGAGCTACTCTCAAATGCACGCAACCTGTTCGGCCTCGACGAAGAAGACAATTAAAATTATATGAAGGCATCCATTTATTCCAAGCTGGAAAGCCTGGCCGAGCG
>VAPM010021863.1_pt1 | contig 12298 bp, 5 predicted proteins | sample 3395091 | NCBI WGS metagenome assembly VAPM01 (sample SAMN08290445, study PRJNA428436) | hydrothermal vent metagenome | isolation source: Deep-sea hydrothermal vent chimney 3 | place: Pacific Ocean: Juan De Fuca Ridge | reverse complement strand
TACTTTTCCACATCAAAATAGAGGGAGCCATCCGACTCGTAAGCATAACCGTTTTTCAAAATCTTCTTCACCAGCTCTATCTGCTCAATAATATGTCCCGAAGCCGTTGGCTCAATACTTGGCGGTAACAGGTTGAGTTGATGCATATTTGCATGGTAGCGGTCAGTATAAAACTTCACCACCTCCATAGGTTCCAGCTGCTCCAGTCTGGCTTGTTTCTGTATTTTATCTTCGCCGGCATCGGCATCGTTCACCAAATGCCCCACATCGGTAATGTTGCGTACATAACGGACTTTGTAGCCGAGATGGCGCAGATAGCGGAAAACAATATCAAAAGAGATACCCGGCCGGGCATGTCCCAAGTGGGCATCGCCATACACCGTTGGCCCGCAGACATACATGCCCACATGCGGTGGGTTGATGGGTTTGAAGAGCTCCTTTTTACGCGTAAGCGTATTGTATATTTTGAGTTTGTTCTCCATGGTAAATGGTTTTTCGACTGCAAAATTAGTAAAGCCTGATAAACAAGTGTTAGAAATTATTTTCCCGATCTAATATTATTTTGATATGTGACAATAGTTAAGTTAACTTGTATAACAAAATGGTTCACATTATTCAGAGAAAGTCATGTCATTTGCCATTATGTCATTCACTATTCGCCATCCTCAATGTGCTTCCAGCCAGTTGTTTCCGGTGTTAACATCCACCACAACCGGCACGTCCAATTTTAAAGCATTTTTCATTTTGTCATCCACCAAAAGTTTCAGCTCTTCTTCCTCCTCTTTGTGTGTGTCGAAAACCAGTTCATCGTGCACCTGCAAAATCATCTTTGACTTCATCTTTCGCCGTTGCATTTCATTAAAAATCCTGATCATGGCAATTTTTATCATGTCAGCCGAGGAGCCCTGGATGGGTGCATTGATGGCATTTCGTTCGGCATAAGCGCGGACTACACCGTTGGCCGAACGAATATCTTTCAGGTAACGCCTCCTGCCGAGAATAGTTTCCACGTACCCGTGTTCGCGGGCAAATTCAATGGTTTTTTCCATATATTCGCGGATACCGGGATATTTTTCAAAATAGCTTTGAATGATTTCTGCCGCTTCCCGGCGCGGAATCTTCAACCGCTCGGAAAGTCCGAAGGCGGAAATACCATAGATAATCCCAAAGTTCACCACTTTGGCATGACGACGCATGTCTTTGGAAACCTGTTCCAGAGGAACGCCATAAACACGTGAAGCCGTCGCTGTATGCACGTCAAGGCCCCGTTGGAAAGCATCCATCATGGCTTTGTCTTTACTCAAATGGGCAATAATCCGCAACTCAATTTGCGAATAGTCAGCTGCCATCAAAACATATTCCTCGTTTCGAGGGATGAAAGCTTTTCTGATTTCACGTCCCCGCTCAGTGCGGATAGGAATATTTTGCAGGTTGGGATTGTTGGAGCTAAGGCGTCCGGTGGCGGCCACCGCTTGATTGTAGGAAGTGTGTATACGGCCATCGCGGGGCTTTACCAGCTTAGGCAAGCTGTCCACGTAAGTCGATTTAAGTTTGGCAAGCGACCGGTATTCCAGAATTTTCTCCACAATGGGATGCCGGTAGGCCAGCTTAGTCAGCACATCTTCGCCTGTGGAATATTGTCCGGTTTTGGTTTTTTTGGGCTTACTCGAAAGATTCAGCCGTTCAAACAACACCTCTCCCAACTGCTTGGGGGAAGCAATGTTAAATTCCACACCAGCCATTTCGTAAATCTCTTTTTCCATTTCGGCAATTTCTGCCGTTAACTCCGCTCCAAATTTGGCCAGTGTTTTCGTGTCTATTTTAACCCCTTCAGCTTCCATGGAAGCCAGTACCGGTACCAGTGGCATCTCGGTTTCATAAAAAAGTTTCTCCGTTCCGGTTTCCTTTAACTTCGGCTCAAAAACTTCCCTAAGCTGTAACGTAATATCCGCATCTTCGGCAGCATATTCTTTGATCTCATCTAATGCTACCGTCCGCATGCTTCGCTGATTTTTGCCTTTTTTGCCGATAAGATTTTCGATGGGAACCGGTTTGTAGTACAGATAGGTTTCGGCAAGAGCATCCATGTTGTGCCGCTGGTCGGGTTCCAGTAGATAATGGGCAATCATGGTGTCAAAAAAATTTCCTTTCACCACAATGTCGTACCAGCGTAAAATGGAGATATCAAATTTTATATTTTGGCCGGTCTTTTCAATCTGTTCATCTTCCAGAACATCTTTAAAAACAGCAATTTGTTGTGTGGCACGATGGTAATTTTCGGAGAGCGGCACATACCAGGCCTCATGTGCTTTCCAGGCAAAAGAGATCCCCACCAACTCGGCATTGTTCGGATCCAGACCGGTGGTTTCCGTGTCAAAACAGAACGTCTTTTGTTTTTTGAGCTTCTCGGCCAGTTCTTTGGCTTTTTCCTGTGTATCCACTAAATGGTAGTGATGCGATGTATTGTGGATCGTTTTTACTTCCTCACCCTCCGGTTCGGTGAATAGTTCCCCCTGGGCATATTCGCCCTCCGGCTGACGCAATGAAAGCCAGGTTAAAAAACGCTTGGCAAAAGTCCGGAACTCAAGCTCTTCAAAAAGCTTTTTCAACGCCTGCCGGTCAGGCTCACCCATTTTAAGTTTTTCGGGTTCGAAAGGAAGGGGTACATCCACCAAAATGGTAGCGAGCTGTTTGGAGATAAGCGCCTGATCGGCAAACTTCTCCAGGTTTTCACGAAGTTTTCCTTTCAACTGATGGGTATTTTCCAACAAGTTTTCGATGGAGCCAAACTGCGCAATTAGCTTTGCGGCAGTCTTTTCGCCAATACCAGGTACCCCCGGAATGTTATCCACCGCATCGCCCCAAAGTCCGAGGATGTCGATAAACTGTTCGGGACGCTCGATACCATAACGCTCACAAACCTCTTTGGGACCCCATTTCTCTGCGCTTTTTCCGTTACGGGCAGGTTTGTACATATAAATATTTTCCGAAACAAGTTGTCCGAAATCTTTGTCAGGTGTCATCATATAGGTTACAAAACCTTTTTTTTCAGCTTCTTTGGCCAGGGTTCCAATCACATCGTCCGCTTCGTAGCCATCCAGCAGAAGCACCGGAATATTCAGCGAATCCAGCAGCTCTTTCACGTAAGGAATAGCAATAGCGAGATCTTCGGGCATTTTTTCGCGGTTGGCTTTGTAAGCGGCAAAATCTTCGTGCCGCTGCGTGGGTGCCATGGTGTCAAAAGCCACCCCGAGGTGGGTAGGTTTTTCATTCTTCAATATCTCCAGCAGGGTGTTGGCAAATCCCAGCACAGCAGAGGTATTCATCCCTTTGGAGTTGATTTGCGGGTTACGGCTCATGGCAAAATAGGCTCGATAAATCAGTGCCATGGCATCCAGCAGGAAAAGTTTTTTTTGTTCGCTCATAAAAATTCCGATTAAAAAGCAAAGGTACGGAAAAAGGGGAAGGCGAGATTTTTTGGGGGTCTGTTAAAAAAAGCATAGATAATTCATTTGACCTGTGGACAAATAGTCTGCCGAATTTTTGTGAGGGACAATGTGGGTGGAAAGTATAATAAAAGCCATAAATTGTTAAGAACATCCCCCCAATTTACTAATTTTTACAGGTTATAATAAGAAGATAGTTTACGATTGTCGTTATAATATTCAAAGAGCCTTTCCAGTAATCTACGTTCAACATCTTGTACATCATCGCTTTTATAAGCCACAATGTGGCAATGTCTATTATTTGAGTTTATGTAAAACTTTGAGAAGGATGATTTATGGTTTTCGATAAAAGTTTCTTTAAGATGCCCCATAGAATTGTTGTCCATTTCACTTTTGAGGAAAATGAATTCTCCTGATTTCTTCCAATTTTCCGGCACAGAAATACTATAGTTTTCTGAACGAAGTTGCCCGTTTTTTGTTGATTCTAATTCAGTGCCCTCAATCGACAAATCTTTCAAAGAAATATCCTGTTTTGGAAATACCTGTTCCTCAATATGATCTGCACATTCTACCAAATCATTTAAATTCGATATAACTTCATAATTACTCAAAGGGTTGTCAGGTTCAGTTATAAATATGGGTAATTCTATTTTCATATATACCCCAAATCTGGAACTATTGGATTGATCCAGGTCAAGACATAATTTGACCGTTAAATATTCTTTTTCATACATATCTCTGAATAAGGAGTAAGCATCCTCAACTTTCCCAATTGACTTTTTTGTGCTGAGAGGTGTTCTCATCGAAAGTACATAAACCGTCTCATGTGCTAGTCCGGATAGGAGAGTATTATAGTTTAACTCAACAAATACCGGCTGGCTTCTGCCATTTCCAAATAGCTTATTTACTATACAAATTTCAACGCTTTTGGTCGAATTACTTTCTCTGTGTGTTGGTTTAAAAACTTCTAATTTTTCTTGTTTGAATGTGTTAATGATTTTTTCAGCAAGATCATTTTTTCCTGGCTTGTCCTCAAATGAATAAAATATGTTTGACCCGTTATGATTGCAATCCCGGACAGGAAACGGATCAGAATAAATACTATTTAATGGTTCTGGCTTCCTGAAATATTCATTCCAGTTTTCTTTATTCATGTCCAAATAATCCAGCTCAAGTTTTGTGGAAGAAGGCTGGCAATGATCAATCAGGTTTTCCTCAGAATATTTGTGATATATAAAGTTTACAAGCTGATCCTGGTCAATTGTATTTTTCAAATAAGGGTATTCAATATGTAAACGTGCATTGTCGGACACCTCAATTTTCTTTTCAATTTTACTATACATTCTGTCTATTCGCCCCACGCGCTGTTCGTTATCTCCCGGAGTCCACGCAATTCCATAGTGGATGATTTTATCGCAAAAATATTGGAGATTTACACCTTCTTGAAGAACGGAGGTTGAAATAAGTATATCAGGAAAAAAAGGAGTATTGAAGCTCTGCAAAACACGTCTGTTTTTTGTATCACCAGAGTAAGCATAAGCAGGTTGTGCATCAAAAAAATCCTTCCACTCATAATTAATAATTTCCTGATCAGATTTTAGGTTAAAAACCTTCTCACACAGGACTGAAAAATTTGAGATTGACTCATTCATTAAGTCAAATAATGTTGAATGGCCAAAGTTCTTCCTTACTTCTTTGATAAATTCATTGTATAATTGACCGGATTGATAATCTTTGCTTTTCTGAATCTTGAGATAATACGTGTATAAGTCAATAATTGCCGAAGAAGCAAGCAGGACGCCTTTCTCGATAAATTTTGAAAGAGCTTCTTTTTGATAATAATTGAGAGCATTATACGCGTTAAGGATTTGAGTTTTTCTGGCTTCAGAAACTTTATCTGTATCTGCCAGAAATCTCCAATAAATTGTAAAAAGTGTCTCAACTTCTTGTGTGTATTTGGCTTCTTTAGATGTGTTTCCTATTCTTCGCCCACCTAAATAATTTTTTATCCTAAATGCTTCATTTTCTGAGACTCTATCAAGTCGATGTAACAGAAAAGCAATATAATAATCATTTACATAGCCTTTTAAACCTCTGTCAGTCTGTTTTATACTATTGAGTTTATACGTATAACCTTCTTGTTCGTGGTTCGTTGAATAATTAGCTGATGGAGCAAAAAATATACTGAAGATACTTAGTTTTGATTTTGAAAACCTGATTCTGAAATTTGATGCATGGGTTGAAGCAATAGTTTTCGGGGCTTTATTTTGACGCTTAAAAAGGTCTAAGGCCTTAGAACCTGGAACCAGCACTCTCTGCCCTTCAGTATTTGCCATTTCATCTAATTCTTCATCGGATTCATCCTCTTCAATATCTTTTATGCCTAAGATTTTATTTAATTTCCGATTAAACCGTTTTCTGTCTTCAATATCTTTTAACTCAAACTTTTTATTAAGCGCTTTTGAGATTTTGCTAAGAAATATTTCGTCATACTTTAATATGGCTCTTCCGGCAATTTCGCGAACGGAAGGAATTCTGCGGACAAATACCAATGACTTTTCATTTAAAAATGACGCATCAAAATTTTCAGGGACGATTTCTTCAATTAATTTATTGTATTTGGGATGGGAGGGAAACTCTTTGAATATGTCATCATATTTCCTTGCAAGGGAGATCAATAATTGGGTGTCATTCCCCTGTGAAAAATCTTTTCCGTTCAGTTGTTCGGTCTCATTACTGTTTTGTAACTTAACTTCATCATGGGGGATAAATTCAGTTCCCTCCAGATATCCAAGAATGTTTTTCTTTTTTTCTTTTCCTTCAAGGTAGTTCTCTGCTAATTGCTTTTGATACAATCCAAAAAAAAGCTCGGACATGATGTCATCTCCAAAATCAGCCCGTACCGGTTTTTCCTCACGATACTGATATTTCATCCAGCCTTTTGAAGAAAGTCTCCTATAACGCCTTAAACTAATTTTATCTAAAATCTCCTGATATTCCCTTAAGGAAAGGTTTTTATCAAAGTAAGACACAATATTTTTGATGTCATCGCGAGAGGTGTGGTTTGGTGTGGCTGTCAACAGTAATACATTTTTTGCCAACTTATTTGCGTTGTCGCCAAAAAATGACTTAGCTGAAGTCACTCTGAAACTATTTCCATTAATATTTCTAAAATAATGTGCCTCATCAATTATGAGTAAGTCAAAAGGACTTTCAGTGTGACTACTAAACGATTTGAATATTTCCTCCTTTAATTGTTTAGCAAGATGTTTTGTTTTCTCCATCTCATCTGTTCCTTCATCATCGTAATCTATTGCAGGGTAGATGCCCAATTCGCGAAGCATTTTGTTGGTTTGCTCACGACCCGATAGATAACTAAAAGAAGATATTTTCCCAATAAATAATTTACCCCAACCCTGCTTAACCTTCCGTACAAGGTCGTAAAGGTTTTCACAATATATGGCGGGATTTACCGGCTCTTCTCCAATACTCGTTTTAATTATATCGTCATTACATTTATAGTGCACATTGATAAAAGTTCCATATTCATTAATCCAATTCAACGCAATCTCTGCTCTTGGTGCCAGAATCAATATTTTAGCGTCAGGTTTTTGCCTCCAAAATGCTGCTGTTACTGCTAAGGCCTGAATGGTTTTACCCATCCCAACTTCATCAGCAAGCAAAGCTATTTTCTCATCGTTTAACAGATTAAAAATAAAGGCTGCCCCTTCGGCTTGTTTGGCTTGCATAGTTGATTCTTTACCAGCTGTATAAATCCAATCTTTTTTATCACGATCCCGATAAAAATTGACAAACCCTGATAAAGTTTCCGGTGTAATATATTTGTAGGGCATCATTCTAATATTTACATTCCGTTGCAATTGTTTTAAGCCATCTTTTAGCTTTTCTGGAATTGTTTTTAAATTCTAATTCAATGGTCTCAACCAAATTGATTTTTGGCCCGATGTTTCCTCGTAGCGTATTAAACTTTTTTATCACCTGGTTCCCTTCATTAATAAGAAACCAGATGTAAGCCGCACTATTTGTCGCTTTTCCATCATTATACATTTCATGAAGGATGTATAAGTGATTTCGAAGTTGTGTAATGGAACCGGGAATATAATATCCTATCAACTTTAGCTCTTTCGCATTATCTTTAGCCCTTTCTGTTCTGTTTTTTAATTGGTCCATCGCGAGGAACATAGAAAACCATGCATTGGAATAATCACCGGCAAGTTTTTTCTTTATCGAGTCTTGGATTTCTTCTCCCGTTTCCTCATCACAGGTGTAATCATGTTTGATGCTTTTATTGTTTTCTTCCGGTTTTCCATCCAACCATGCTTGTATAAAGTCTTCTAAATTGTCATATCCAAAAGCCGGACGATGGGTGATGTTTTTCTCCACAATTATTCCCATAAAGATTTTTTCTCCTTTTTTATCGTAAACATAAAACAATCTATCTTTTAACAAGTCTTTGTGATTTAGATAAAAAGGTACTGGCCTGTTAATCAGTTCTTTTAAAGCAATTTTTCCTTTAATTCCGGGAAGCGAAATCGAATATTGTTTACCGTAAAGGTTTGTGTCCTGTTCAATGGAGTATTCAAATTTTTCCCAGTCGGCATAAATGATGATAGCTATTTTCCAGTTTTGAAGCTTATCTTTTCTTTCTTCACTAAGTTCATCCGGCTTCAGCCCTATCCATTTCTCTTGTGTTTCCGGATTACTAAAAGATCTAATTATCTTCTCGTACTCCTGCCCGGAAATATCCTGTATGATTCCTGCCTCAATATTATTATTGCTTTTGCCCAAATTTAAACCTGCTTCTGTGAAGTTCCAGGAACCAATAGCAACTTTATCTTTGGTTAACCATACTTTTGCATGAACCATTGGTTTATTTTCCCGGTCTAAATATTTAATCTCTTTCAGAAATTCAATTTTTTTATTGTTTTTTAGTTTTTCCAACACATTCTCATCTATTCGTACTTTTCCAAGCTCATTTACATCCGGAACAATATTAATTTGGGGACATTGTGAAAGATTCTCCTCAATTACAGGGATCAAATCATTTGAAAAATATGGCGACCACACATACAATGTTTTTTTCTTTACTGATAAATTTTCAAGTAGTCCTTTTGGTTGGAAGGAATCCTGAAAAGTCCAATCAGCCCCTGGTGGAAGATTATTTTGCCAATACCTGTCTGTTTTATTCAAACTTTCATGCCCGTAAGTATCTTTTATTAAGCTGGAAAAGAAATTAGTAATTCTTCGGGCATTTTCTTTGTCAGCAATTTTTTTAATAAGAATGGATTCCACATTGCGTGCCCAGCCCGAAAGGCTTAAGTTAGCAGAACCGGTAATAACAACCCCTTCGTTCCGGTCGTTTACCAATAAACATATTTTCGGGTGAAATACACCGTCCTTAAATTTTTTTCCAAACCCGGACGGGTTAACTCCAATGGTTTGTACACAAGTTTTTTTAGAAGACCGCATGCTCAGAGCACGATAATCATAAAAGACCCTGACATCAGTCTTGTTACCATTTATTTCGTTAGTAAACAAAATGTCATTTAGGGCCTCATAATCTTTTACCGTTCTCATCTCTTCAAAATCACGTTGAGCCAGCCTTGAAAGTATGAACTTCTCAAAAAAAGAGATTTCAAGATTAAAAGTCGTAAACCACGCAAGTTTTATTCCACCAAGATCTTCAAGCACTTTCGAAAACGAATGGTATAATTTCATTCCTTCTGACATAACATTTAATTTAATCCTTGTCTGATATTTCTCACGGTATCAAGATAATAATTATTATACCACGGCCTTTCCTGTATAAATTTATCGGTAATTATTATCGGTGATTGATAGATGTAGTGCTTTACCTTTGTTTCCTCCTTCAATTCAACCCAGCTATTGCCTCCTCTATCCCTCATGATTTTTTCATGGTAAGAAACAATGGCTTTCATTAGTACTCTTGCTGTTGTTTCACCAGACAATATTGCAATAACTAATTCTTGTAATCTCGGACTTTCTTTCGTTAACAATTTTACATCTTCTATTTGTAAAAGTTGTCGTAATTTTTCTACATCATTTTCTATTGTCGATACTTCCTTAACGCCTTTATCCGTAATGGAATAAAATATTTGTGAGCAGATAGAAAGAAAAGGCTCAAGCTTTAAAATATTCTCAATTTTCATTCTCTCAATTTCATCTTTCTCCTCTTGAGATGCTTTCTCAAAAATTATTTTAGGGGGTTTTTCTGCGATCGCCTGATCATCAAACTGATGATATATGGACCAGACTGCACCCTGTTTTAATCCAAGTTTATCCTCCCAAAATGATTTTAATTCAGGAATGGTTTTCCTTTGTTTGAAACAGCTAATAATAAGCGATTGTAATTCCTCATCATCTTTGTAATTATTAAAATTATCTTTGGGATATTTTCCTGTTTTTTCTTCAATGAGTTTTAATATAATATCAATGAGTCTCTTTGCAAGCAGGCTCCCATCCTCCCACGAATCAATAATCTTTCCAACTCTTATCCATTCCGGCTCAGTATATTGGAAGTTTCTTGTAAATAACCCCATATTAATAAACGGCCCTTTGTACCGACCATTAACACCGAGCAAAATTTGCCTGATTAAAACCCCTTTGCTTTTTTCAGCTTCCAATATTATGTTACCTTCATTTTTCACGAAATTTTGCTCTGCTTTATAGCTTCCTAAAATTCCCAACATGTCAATACCTCTATTGTTTTTATAATGGCTTTGGTAAAAAAGGGAGTAGGTAATTAAGTCTTCCAGAAAAATAATTAATCCTGTTTTGATGTCATATTCAGAGAGATAAGTTTTAAACTTATTTTTGGCTTTAGCTATTATTTCAGGATAATTGACAAAGAGATAATGGATAATGTAATGGTGAAACAGGTTAATATTAAAATTTCGAATATCTGTTGATATCGTAGTGAGTTTGTAATTGAATATTTTTTGGCCGAAATAGGACCAAATAACACGAAAACCTAAAGGGTCAACTGAACTCTCCAGGTAAAGGGAATCATCTGGCATTGTGAAAATGTTTTTCAGCATTATTTTATTTTTCAAGAACTATATTTATTTGAGTCAGTATCCATAAAACTGTGTGAACAGGATTTTCACAGTCCGGTCTGGTTCTATCTCCAAAAGTAGTAATAAACCGATTAAGAACAACTCCCCGGCTTCGATCAGACTGCACCCACTTTTAGTAATTTTCTTAATTGTCGGATAGATAGGATTTTTTTACTGTTCTGCGTAAAATCGAATGGCTGGCTGTTTAACCCTGGATTTGAAAGCAAGTTTGTTTCCAGTGATATGACATACCAGAATATCTGCAGATCATTTTTCTATCCTTTTTTGCTTATCCTTTTCTATTTTTTTTATACTATCGGCAACGGATAAATCTTCAGGCATTGTTCCACCAAGTTCTTCAATTGTTTTACGAACTTTTTTCCCTACTTCATAATGGGTTTTATTAGCTTTTGTTTTGGTTTTTATCTTGTCCCGTCTAAGTTTTTCCTCTGTTTGTGTTGCCCGGAAAAGATTTGCAGCAAGCTCGGTACTGCCCATGTGGTCAAGGATATTTTGACCTTTTTTCAATTCTTTATTTTTATGTATTGCTTTGGCATCCATTCCGTTATAAAGCCCTTTATAACCCCAGTTTTGAAAAATAGCATATTCGACAGGTTTAATAACGCCGGCAATTTTTGCAGCTTCAGCCAGCTGTTTATTGTGCTCTATCATTTCCTGACGTAAAAAAAGCCTTTTTTCTTCTTCTGTTTTTTTATTAAAATCAAATGCTTCATTGACTAACTCCTGTTTACGAGTTTGAATTGCAAAATATGTTTGCCCCAACGCCACTACTTCCTTACCCGGATCAGCATTTTGAATAATAAGATAACAGGCATAACGGGATAAATGCAAATCTCCGATATTTCTTACAGCACCCGAACCGATATTGACCATTTTGTCCACCCGGACAAAATGGTCAATAACTTCCTGTTCAGAGTTTTGGCAAGCCTCTTGGGCTTTTCTAATAACATTTAAAAATTTTCGCCAATCTTTATATTCAAGCGCCTGATATAAGTCTCGTGCAGACCAATATTCTTGTCCTATCTGGTTGATTTTTCTGATATTTACAAAAACAGAATTCCTTAAATTTCTAATGTTGGTATTCATTTTATATATAAAAATTTATTTTCTCATCTCCATCCAAAAATAATTCAACTATCAAAACAGAAATTACTGATCTCATTTCTTGAAATAAGCTTTTCCTTAAAACATACCCTGTTGTTCTAATTGGTACAAATTTAGTATTTTATCAGTTCTGGCGCAAAAACGGCAAAAAGAAATTCAATATCACACACAAACTGATAAAACACCTTGTGTTTACGAAAGTATTGTGTTCCATCGGCTTGCCTACTTGTCAACGATGAATTGTTAGAAACTCCGTGCTGCCGGCCATAGAAAACCCCTGTTTTCGGTTTATTTTTACTGGTGATAAGTCGTTTTTCCACCAAAGCCTTTCCCCATGGCAGAAAAGAAGTCAGAAAAGAAAAAAAAGATTTTTGTACTGGACACATCTGTCATCCTTTACAACCACAACGCCATCAATAATTTTGAAGACAACGACGTGGCCATTCCCATCACCGTCCTCGAAGAGTTAGACAATTTCAAAAAGGGGAACGACACAAAAAATTTTGAAGCCCGCGAGTTTATTCGGTTTCTCGATGGCATCTCCGGCAAGCTGACCATGACCAACTGGCGGCGGCTAGATGGACCGGAAAAAGGAAAGTTCCGCGTGATTATGAACGAGCAAAGCCGGCG
>VAPM010652530.1_pt1 | contig 12306 bp, 10 predicted proteins | sample 3395091 | NCBI WGS metagenome assembly VAPM01 (sample SAMN08290445, study PRJNA428436) | hydrothermal vent metagenome | isolation source: Deep-sea hydrothermal vent chimney 3 | place: Pacific Ocean: Juan De Fuca Ridge | reverse complement strand
GGTAACAGGAGCTGGAGCAGACTTAGTTACAGCTATTGGGACGTATGCAAGTAATGTAGATATTCTTGATGCAAATGATAATATTGCGAGTCTCACGGTATCGCAAGCTTCAACCCTCTTGAGTGAAGGAACTGCTTTTGCCTCAGGAGGTGTGGTTACGATTGCAGATACGCAAGCCGCTATCGAGGGAGCAACTTTTGCAGACCTAACCTGGCCGCAGACCCGCAGTTCGTACTGCTCGACGAACCGTTTGCCGGCGTTGATCCCATTTCGGTACTGGATATCCAGCGCATCATCAGACACCTGTGTGAACGCGACATCGGAGTTCTGATCACTGACCATAACGTTCGTGAAACGCTCGGCATTTGCAGCCATGCCTATATACTGAGTGACGGCAGTCTGATCGCCGCAGGATCGCCCGAAGAAATCCTCGAGAACCAGCACGTTCGAGAAGTGTATCTCGGACAGGAGTTTAAACTCTGAGGCACAATTGCAGCATGGAGAAACCGCTTCCATCCCTAATTAAAAGCCTAAAGAGCAATAGTCGTAAATGCTAAAACCTTCCTTGCAGCTAAAACTTGGTCAGTCACTAACCATGACGCCACAGCTACAACAGGCAATTCGCCTGCTGCAATTGCCCGTTCTCGATCTGAATGCGGAGATCCAGGAAGCGCTCGAAGAAAATATCATGCTGGAGATGGAGGACCTGCCGGATGCACCTCGCACCAGCGCCGATTCCACCGCAGAAGTGGAGACCATCAAGGCCGACGAGCAGTGGCAAACCCGAGCGATTGAGCGCTCGCAGGACGGCGGATGGAACGGAGAAGGACGGCCGATTACGGAGTTTGCCGACGAATCGGGCGAATCCCTGCACGAACACCTCTACTGGCAGTTGGAGATGGAGAACTTCACTGTCCGCGAAGCCTTGATCGGCGAAGCTCTGGTCGATTCGATCAACGACGATGGCTATTTAATCGGTGATCTCGCTGAAATCGTTGCCGGTCTCGACGAGCAACCGCCGGTTACGACGCATGAAGTCGAAGCAACGCTGCTGAAAGTTCAACGCCTGGACCCGGTCGGCGTCGGCGCGCGATCCCTGTCCGAGTGTGTCATGCGGCAGATCGAACAACTCGACGCAAAAACACCGGGACGCCAATTGGCACTCGATATCGCCACCGGTCATCTTGATCTCGTCGCCAGTCGGGACTATGGCGAACTGCGGCGGAGCCTGAGAGCTTCGGAGGACGCGCTACACGAGGCGTTGGCGCTGGTACGAGCCTGCAATCCAAAACCAGGGCTCACCGTTAGCCCGGCGACCGCGCAATACGTCATCCCCGACGTTTTCGTCCGCAAGGTGGATGGTCGCTGGCAGGTGGAAATAAGCCCGACCGGCGTACCGAAGTTGTCGGTGAATCAGGAATACGCAAAGCTGCTGCGCGGCAGCAGCGAACATTCTGTTCTCAAGACCCAGTTACAAGAGGCACGCTGGCTGATTCGCAGTCTCGAAATTCGCAATGAGACTTTACTTAAAGTCGCAACCAGTATCGTTTCCCGGCAAACCAGTTTTCTGGCGCGCGGCGATGAGGCAATGAAGCCCATGGTGTTACGAGATATCGCGGAAGAAATTGGCATGCACGAATCGACAATTTCTCGGGTAACTACTAACAAGTACATGCACACACCCCGGGGCGTTCTCGAATTCAAGTATTTCTTCTCCAGCCACCTGTCTTCCGCAAGTGGCGAGGACCAGTCTTCGACCTCGGTTCGCGCAAAAATTCGCAAGTTAGTCGGCGCCGAGAACCCGCGCAAACCGCTGAGCGACAGCAAGATCACGAACTTACTAAAAGACCAGGGTATTTCGGTTGCGAGAAGGACGGTCGCGAAGTACCGTGAAGCTATGGGCATTCCATCGTCGAGTGACCGCAGGGACCGCGAAACCCGCTAGGCACGCCGAGCAACAGCCATTTGGAGGAGTACAAGAAACTGCAATACCAAACCCGGGGGACCACCAGTCATCAATAATGGAGATAACTATGCAATTGAACGTTTCAGGCCATCACGTTGAAGTCACGGATTCACTAAGAGAATACGTTGAGTCCAAAGTAGGAAAAACTGCCCGTCACTTTGACCTAGTATCTGACGTCTATTGTATCCTGACCGTCGAAAAACTCCGGCACAAAGCCGAGGCTACAGTTCACCTAAACGGTGGCAAGATTTACGCAGACAATACTGAAGAAGACATGTACGCTGCTATCGATGGCCTTGTGGACAAGCTTGAGAGGCGAGTAAGAAAATTCAAAGAAAAACTCGTCGATCATCGCGCCCGAGACAAAGAAAAAATCCGCTACACCTGAACCTGGCACTGTGTGCTACTCGAACATACTCCTATGCTACTCGAAGAAATCATCAAACCCGACGGCGTTTTGTGCAACGCCAGCGCTCGCAGCAAGAAACATTGCCTGGAGATTCTTAGCGAGTTGCTTGGCCGCTCAAACCCTCATATCGCAAGCGAAGTTATTTTTGCCTGCCTGAACGAGCGCGAGCGCCTGGGCTGTACCGGACTCGATAAAGGCGCGGCGTTTCCGCACTGTCGTATCAAGGGGCTCGATGTCAGCACCGCGGCCCTGATAAAGCTTTCCGATCCAGTGGAATTCGATGCTGCTGATGGCGAACCCGTAGATCTCGTGTTTGGCCTGATAGTGCCGATCAAACTCGATGACAGTCACTTCTCGGACATCAAGATGATTACTCGTGTTATGGCCGACGAAGGCCTGCGCGCACGTTTGCGCGACATGCATTCGAGCAAGGACCTTTACGATGCCTTGCTAAGCGGCGCAGCTCTGGTAGCACCCGAACCAATGCGCGTAGTACAAGGGTCGTAAACTCCGCGGCCATGCGACTGGGATATCTATGTCCAACGACCTCCGACTGATCATCGTCAGCGGCCTGTCCGGCTCCGGCAAGTCGGTAGCGTTGCACGTTCTTGAAGACCTCGGTTACTACTGCATCGATAACTTGCCGGCCGCGCTGCTGAAATCTGCGGTAGAAGAGGTTCAGTCCAGTACAGGTTCAACCGCGGAGTTGGTCGCCGTCGGCGTTGATGCGCGCAATCGTCCTCAGGACCTCGAGGCGCTGCCGGGTCTGATTAACGATCTTCGTGAACAGGGAGTTCGTACGGACGTCATATTTCTGCACGCCAGAGACGAGGTACTACTGCAGCGCTTTGGAGAATCCCGGCGCCGCCATCCGCTCGCCAAACACGGCTCGGAATTGCGCAAGGCCATCGGCGCCGAGCGCGATATACTTAGCCAGATTAACGCTACTGCCGATCTGATCATCGACACATCTTTGAGCAGCATTTACGAACTCGCAGATGTTATTCGGGAACGAGTCGACCGCCGAAAATCGGAGTCGCTGTCGGTTCTAATCGAATCTTTCGGCTACAAATATCGAATCCCTGCCGACGCCGATTTTGTCTTCGACATGCGCTGCTTGCCGAACCCCTATTGGTCCGTCGAGTTACGCGGTTTGACAGGGCTTGACGGCGAAGTGATCCGGTTCCTGAACTCGCACGACAAGTTTACGGCGATGTACCAGGACATCGTGGATTTCCTGAATCGCTGGATTCCGCGGTTTGAAGACGCGCATCGTGGATATTTGACCATTGCCATCGGCTGCACCGGCGGTCAGCATCGTTCAGTGTGCATGACCGAGAAGCTCGCTATCGCCTTACGCGAAAACCACGAACCCGTACTCACGCGTCACAACAATCTGACGCACCATCAGCTCCGTCCGGACTAAACTGCTAAACTCCGGCCGCATGGACGCGAGAGAGCAAACGAAAGACAACCTCGAATTGCTGCGCCAGCAACTCGACAGTGGTCGCATGCGCTCCGCGCGGGCCATGGTCAACAGCCTGCACCCCTCAGAACTCGCGCGCTTGCTCGAATCCCTGCCACGAAAAAAACGTTCCGTACTGTGGGAGATTGTCGACCTTGAAATCGAGGGCGACGTTCTCGTCGAAGTTTCCGACGAGGTACGCGATGGCCTGATCGAAGAAATGCAGACCGAGGAGCTGATCGCGGCGGCCGAAGGTATGGAGGTTGACGATCTCGCCGACCTGTTAAGCGACCTTCCGGAAACCGTCACTCAGGAAGTACTGCAGTCTCTCGATAAACAAGATCAGGAACGTGTGCAACGGGTACTTGCCTACGATGAGGAGAGCGCCGGCGGCCTGATGAACGTCGACATCGTGACGGTGCGCCCGGATGTCACGCTGGAAGTCGTCTCCCGTTATTTGCGCGTCGTGGGAGAAATTCCGGACGGAACCGATTCGCTTTTCGTCGTCAACAGGGATAACGGCTACATCGGTTCTCTGTTCTTGTCGCGATTGCTAACAAGCGATCCAGACGACATGGTAGCGAAGGTCATGTCCACTGACGTAACACCTATTCCAGCGCAAACACCCTCAACACAGGTCGTCTGGGAATTCGAAAATCGCGATCTTCTGTCGGCGCCGGTAGTCGACGACAATTTTCGCGTTTTGGGACGCATCACCGTGGATGACGTCGTCGATGTGATCCGCGACGAGGCAGAGCACTCCTTGATGAGTGCAGCGGGTCTCGATGAAGAGGATGACATGTTTGCGCCGGTGTTCAAAAGCACCGGTCGTCGTGCGCTGTGGCTGGGCATTAACTTATGTACTGCGTTTCTCGCCGCCGCCGTTGTTGACCGGTTTCAGACGACGGTCGACAAGATCGTATTGCTGGCGGTACTCATGCCGGTCGTGCCCAGTATGGGCGGTGTCGCCGGCACTCAGTCACTCACGATCATCACCCGCGCGATGGCACTGGGGCAGATCAACAAAGACAACGTAATGGGCATTCTACGCAAGGAGTTGATGGTCGGTGTCCTGAACGGCATCGGCTGGGCGATTGTCGTTTCGCTGTTTACATTCTGGTGGTTCGAGGAATGGCGAATCGGCGGAATCATCGGTGCCGCTATGATTATCAATCTGATCGTCGCCGCCCTGGCAGGGTTCAGCATTCCGCTAATCCTGAAGCGGCTCAACGTTGATCCGGCGCTCGCCGGAGGCGTCGTGTTGACGACGGTAACCGACGTTATCGGTTACACCGCATTTCTGGGTCTCGGCGCTGCATTTCTGCTTTAGATTCACGCGTTCAGCGGCCCTCCGGGCGAAAGGCACTCAGATCTTTTCTGATCCATTCGGGTGCAAACAACCGCGGGATGTCAGCGCCGGAAACAAAATCCAACAGCTCGTTTTTGACCTTCATCGCATCGCGATAGCCCAGCGCAATCAACTCCTGCGTGTACTCCTTATCGAACAGGAGAAAACTCAACAGTCGATTTTCACCCGGATTTTTACCGCTGATACCGCGGAGCAGAGCCCGCACCGCGATCGGCAGTTGCTGTCGGTGGCGAGAGGCAATCTCCCTGAGGTCCTCACTCGGTACAACCAACATTGTGTCAATCGGCCGGACTTTGGCCAGCGCGCCGCTTCTTAGCTCGGCCGGCACCGCGTCGATCAACAAATTTATGCGGGTAATTCGTTCCAGATCAGAGTACAGCCCATCCATAAACAAAGTGTCGAGCATGTAACCTGCGATTTGCGCGAAGCTCGGCGGAGGACCGCTGCTCGTCGGTTCTTTTTCGCCGGTTTCATCGCGAATGCCGATAACCAGAATCCTGTCGGCACCAAGCTGCACCACCGGACTCAAGGGTGTCGCCTGGCGCATAGCACCGTCGCCGAAGAATTCGTTGCCGATTCGCTGCGGCGGAAAGACCATCGGCACCGCGATACTCGCCATTAAATGATCCAGACTCAAGCTGCAGCGTTTTCCCAGGCGGCGAGTACGATCCCAGTCACGCAGATTTTCAGCACCTTCGAAAAAAGTCGTTGACCGTGCAGAGTCGTAACCCGCAGCCGTAACTGCGACTGCCTCAAGATAGCCGTTGTCGATTGCTCGTTGAATTTTCGCGAATTGCACATTCCGACTCAGGAGTTCCCGTAACGGTGAATTGTCAAGTAACGATTTCGGCGTACCCACGAGCCAGCCACCGAGCACTATGGACGACAACCAGTGCAGGCTACTCTTGAGCATGGTCAGGTGGTCGGTCTTGTATACCTTATTGCACCGAAAATTCGCCCAAACGTGTTCCAGCTCGGCCGCAGCCAATCGAAAATTCTGCGCCCGGGAGGCCAGCACAATCGAATTGACCGCACCCGCCGAGGTCCCGCTGATAACCGCAAACGGATTGGCACTGCCCTTCGGCATGATTTGGGCCAGTGCTTTGAGCACGCCGGCCTGAAAAGCCCCGCGCGCGCCGCCGCCGGGCAGCACCAGTGCTGTTTTGTTGGATTCGGAATAATCGTTCATTCGGCTTTCAAGTTGTTACGGATCGCTCACGACGGCGTAGTATAATGCCATTGTTATCGGCGAGACCCTACTCACATCGCCAGCCCATCAAAACGGACCCAAATAATGAAGCCTTCTAACGTTGTTACTGCCGGCGCCCTCGCCATAGTACTGGGCGTACTGGCAATTACCTCGATTTCCAGCGCCGGTGAGCAACCAGCTGTCGGCAGCCCGGCTCCGGAATTCGAGCTTTCCGATCAAAACGGGCACCTGCACTCGCTGGAAGACTACCGGGATCAGTGGGTGGTGCTGTATTTCTACCCCAAAGACAAGACCCCGGGCTGCACCACCGAAGCCTGCGAGTTTCGGGACAACATATTTGCCTTTCGTGAGCTCGGAGCACAGATCCTCGGCGTCAGTCTGGACGATGTCGAGTCGCATAAAGCTTTTGCTGAAAGCTACAGCCTGCCCTTCCCTCTGCTGGCGGATATCGACGGCGAAGCCGCGACCGCCTACGGTGTGAAAACGCGGAAGTTCGGCATGACCTACGCCAAACGACAAACATTTATCATCGGGCCGGACGGCAATATCGCGAAACACTATGAGAAGGTTGACCCCGATGAGCACTCGGCGGAAGTGCTGGTTGATCTGAAAACACTTGGGGCCGGGTCTTAGGTAGCGAGTTAGTCGAACTTCGGGGTTCAGCGCAGGGATGCTGCTGACTGTGGGTCGCGGAGACAGCTTCGAATACCCCGGATTGACACCGGAAACGAAGATGATTCTAACGCAGCGCCTTAATACCCTCATCAAGACCGCCAATCGTCAACGGATACATACGCTCCTCCATCAACTCTCGAATCAGTTTCACCGACGGCGTGTAATCCCAGCGCTCTTTTGGTTCCGGATTGAGCCATATAGCCTTCGGATAGGCCTTTAACAGACGCTTCATCCACACTGCGCCCGGCTCCTCGTTCCAGTGTTCGACGCTGCCACCGGCGTAAGCTATTTCGTAGGGACTCATGGTCGCATCGCCGACGAAAATCAGTTTGTAGTCGGACGCGTACTTATGTGTGATATCCAACGTCGGCGTTTTTTCCGATTGCCGGCGCCGATTGTCCTTCCATAAACTTTCGTATATGAAATTATGAAAGTAGAAATACTCCAGATGCTTGAATTCACTGCGGGCGGCGGAAAACGTTTCTTCGCATATCCGCACGTGATCGTCCATCGATCCGCCGATGTCGAGACACAGCAGCACTTTGATGGAATTGTGACGTTCCGGGACCATGCGAATGTCCAGCATTCCACCATTTCGCGCAGTCTTGTCGATAGTGTCGTTCAGGTCCAGCTGGTCTGCGGCACCTTCGCGTGCAAATTTTCGCAGGCGGCGTAACGCGACCTTGATATTGCGCGTTCCAAGCTCTACTGAGTCGTCCAGATTCCGGTACTCGCGTTTGTCCCAAACCTTCACGGCACTGCGATTTCGCGAACCGTGCTGACCAATGCGCACACCCTCCGGATTGTAGCCGTAGGCACCGAATGGCGACGTACCCGCGGTCCCGATCCACTTGTTGCCACCTTCGTGGCGCTCGTCCTGCTCTTCCAGCCGTTCTTGCAAAGCCCTCATGAGCTCTTCGAACCCACCCATCGACTCGATCAGCTTGCGCTCTTCCTCGGACAAGGACAGTTCGGCCTGACGTTGCAGCCATTCGTCCGGGATTTCCTGCATCAGGTCACTCAGCGAATCGTCGATGCCCTTGAAGTACGCACCGAAAATCCGGTCGAATCGATCAAGGTGCGCCTCATCTTTTACCAGAGCCGATCTCGCCAGAAAATAGAAGTCGTCCACACTGTGCCCGGCCAGACCGCTCTTTATCGCCTCGTGCAGCGTCAATAGTTCGGTGATCGAGGTTTTCATGCCGCCATCCCGAAGACTGTAGAAAAATGGAATCAGCATGAGGTCTGAATCTCGGAATTATTGCGGGTTAGTGCGCCGGTCCAGGAACACGAGCTGTTCGAACAAATGCACGTCTTGCTCGTTCTTGAGTAGTGCGCCGTACAGTGGCGGTATCGCGTTGCGCGAGTTTTCACCGCGCAAGACTTCCGGCGGGATATCCTCGGCGAGCAGCAGCTTGATCCAGTCCAGCAGTTCGGAGGTCGACGGTTTCTTCTTCAACCCGCGTACGTCGCGAATCTTGTAGAACGCGTTAAGCGCTTCTGCCAGCAGTTCTTTTTTCAAGCCGGGAAAGTGCACGTCGACAATCTTAGCCATCGTTTCCTGATCCGGAAAACTGATGTAGTGGAAGAAGCAACGGCGCAAGAATGCGTCCGGCAACTCTTTTTCATTGTTGCTGGTAATTACAATAATCGGCCGATGGCGTGCCGATACCAGGCGTTTCGTCTCGTAAACGTAGAATTCCATACGATCGAGTTCCCGCAGCAAATCATTTGGAAACTCGATATCCGCTTTGTCGATTTCATCAATCAACAATACCGGCTGCTGGTCAGACTCGAACGCCTCCCAGACCTTGCCGGGCACGATGTAGTTGGATATATCGTGAACCTTGTCGTCGCCGAGCTGAGAATCCCGTAGCCTGGCAACCGCGTCGTACTCGTACAAGCCCTGCTGGGCCTTCGTGGTTGATTTGATGTGCCACTCGTAAAGCGGTTTTCCCAGCGATTGCGCTACCTCGATAGCAAGCTGCGTTTTTCCGGTGCCGGGTTCGCCCTTAATAAGTATCGGCCGCTGCAGCGTGACAGCGGCGTTCACCGCCATGGTCAGGTCTTTCGTGGCGATATACGTACGGGTTCCTGTGAATTTATCGTCAGCCATCTTCGTTTCCGGAAGGGATTAGTTTTAGTGTGTGTGTCGTATCGCCCGGCAAAAATGGACTCGGCAGCCCCTGGACCCAATCCGAGTGACCGGCGTCGTAGAATTCGGAGAGCGGATGGCCGCTTTGACCGGTCGGCATTTGCAGCAGACCATTGCCTTCATCGCCGGGCGCAACCGAAAATCGCTCCGAAGCACCGAATGACGGGCCCTGCGCCTTCGGCATGTTGCTATCGCCATTGAGCGCGTCAACCGGCATATTCAGGCTGGCGCCAAAAACAGGGATGCTACTGGCCAGCGGATGCACTATCGCGGCGCTGTTGACCTCGCCCCAGTTACGAGACGACAGCGGTCCTTCGAACTGCGTCGTGAAATACTCAATATTTTGCATCACGGCAGCGAGCAGGAACTGATCCCAGCTGTCGTAATCCGCTGGCAGCATGTGAAAAGGGCGCTCGGTGAGCAACGACCAGAGCACGGCCTCGAACTGGTTGCTCTTAAGCACGTCGACGTCTTCTCCGTAGGCCTCACGAACCGGCGTCATTAGCGCATGGAAAATACGCTGTTCGACTTCCAGTCGAAACGCGCGTACCAACCGATAGCCGACCGACTCCGGTACCGCACGCGGTATCCAATCGCGTACCAATTCTCGATATTCGGCCAGTTGCGCGTTGCCGGTGATCGCTTCGTCGTTAACGACATCAAGCAGCAGGTCTCTCCAACGCGCCAAGAACAATGCACGGTCATCGTATTGAATCGCCAACATGTCAGCCGGTTCAAAGGTGTTGTGTAGCAACAGGCTGTCGCGGATTTGTCGCGCTCGCGCGCCAAGATCGTAGCCGCCATCGCCGATAATACGCAGCGCTTCGGCGTCGGCAACGCGCGCGTTCGCGGTCCAGATCCGACCGCTTTCCGGGTTGACGATGCGTGGAAAATCACTGCTGGCAACCCAACCCTGCCAACCCGCTTCCTGACTCCAGTCTGCGGGCAACATTGCGTCGAACGGTGACTTCTTCGGGATCTGTCCCGCTATCGTCCAACCGATGTTTCCTCCGGCATCGCCACTCACAAAATTTTGCGGCGGCTGGCCCATCGTCGTTGCGATATCCAGCGCATCTGTCACAGACGTTGCCGTTTCGAGTCGCAGGATATTGAGGTTGACCGCATCCGTTTTGTGGGCGATCCAACTCACCGCCACCTCGCCATCCGGGTAGTCAATATCGTCGATAACCGGGCCCCAGACCGTCTCGCGAATTTTGTATTCGACCGGATCGGCGCCCTTGACCTTGATCACCTCTGTGTGGATATCGAACGGCAAATCGCCCTCCGGGGTCCGGTAACTTCCGTCCTTCGAGCCGGGCCGCAACAACACCGCATCCGTGTAGTCGCCGTAACTATTGGTAAAACCCCACGCGACTCGGGTGTTACTGCCCGCGATAATGAATGGCGTGCCGGGCAGCGTGACACCGGATACATCACGGGGAAATTCACCAACGACACGCAAACGAGCACGATAGTAAATATTTGGCGTACTCAGCCCCAAATGCATATCGTTTGAAACGATGGCTCGACCGCTCTGTGTCAGAGCACCCGACACCGCCCAGTTGTTGCTGCCGGGCAATACGGGGCGCCCTCGCTCGTTCGCAGCGGGTGCGGCGTCAGCGGTTTCTCGCAGGGAATAAACGCTGGCGCCCGGAATGGCTCGGCCACTACGGGCCTCGCCCATCAATGGTGCGTCCCAGGACGTGCCTTGCGGGTACATCCAGGCATAGACCTCCGCAGGCAATACGTTGTGGGCGCGGCCGCGGCCCACTTCCTTGCTGGCACGCGAATCATTGAGTTGCACGAACATTGCATAGACAATGAGTAACGAGTCTTCAGGTAACCACGTCTGTGGCTCGACGCCCAGAATGAAGTATTCAAACGGTCGTGCGGACAGCGACAGACGACCTGCGTTGGCGCCATCGGCGTATCGTTGCAGTAAATTTTTGTCGTCGTTGCTTGCTGCCGCCAGCACGGCTTTGGCGCGTGCACGAAAACGATGAAAGCGAAAACGTTTGTCCATGCCGAGCGCAACGGAGCCGACCATCTCAGACAATTCGCCGGCAGCCTGGCGACGAATCATATCCATCTGAAAGAACCGGTCCTGGCCATGAGCGAAGCCGGTTGCGAACGCCAAATCGGCCCGATTGCTCGCGGTGATCGTCGGTATGCCCGCTGCATCGCGTTCAATGGTCGCCGCATCGCTCAATGCAGTTACCGTCACGCTGCCGTCAAGCTCTGGAAGACTCGCGCGCAGTGCGAGCCACGCAAACAAGCTCGTGATCACGAGCAGCAGCGTGGCAGCAGCGAACAAACGCAAGACCATTTTTTTCACGAACTCGGCCTGATCTCTATGACTGTCATTGAATTCGTACTGCCCGATATGCCATCCAGATCGCCTTTGGTAAGAATCGCCAGATCGCCGACTTCAACAAGCTTGTTGGCCAACAAGGTATCGAAGATGTCCTGGTACAGGCCCCGCGGACGATCAACGTCAACAGCAAACGACACCGGATGCACACCGCGATAAAGCGCAACCCTGCGACTCGTCGCCACGTGAGGGGTAAATGCGTAGATTGGCATGTCGGAGCGAATTCGAGACATCCAGCGCGTCGTCGAACCCGATTCTGTCAGTGCAATTATCGCTTTGACCGACATGTGATTCGCCGAATACATTGTTGCCATCGCGATCGCTTCGTCGACCCTGTCGAAATGATCGTCAAGTCGGTGACTGGTACGACTTACCGGTAACGGGTATTTCTCAGCACCAACAGCAACTTCGGCCATCGCCGCGATTGCCTCAACGGGATAAGCACCGACCGCGGTTTCACCCGACAACATAACGGCGTCAGTGCCATCCATGACCGCGTTGGAAACGTCGGAAACCTCCGCCCGCGTGGGAATCGGATTCTGAATCATGGATTCCATCATCTGCGTCGCAGTGATAACGATTTTATGCGCCTTGCGGGTCTTGCGGATCAACTTTTTCTGAATACCGGTCAACTCGGCGTAGCCCATTTCGACACCGAGGTCACCACGAGCGACCATCACGACATC
>VAPM010548195.1_pt1 | contig 12313 bp, 11 predicted proteins | sample 3395091 | NCBI WGS metagenome assembly VAPM01 (sample SAMN08290445, study PRJNA428436) | hydrothermal vent metagenome | isolation source: Deep-sea hydrothermal vent chimney 3 | place: Pacific Ocean: Juan De Fuca Ridge | reverse complement strand
GCCCCATTGGGACCTGGCTATTGCTGTTGCCGTGTTATTGGAGCGTACTACTGGCTGCCAGTTGGCAAAGTTCTTTTGGTGCGGGTGAATTGTGGATCATGATTGCCTGTACGATTGGGGCATGGCTAATGCGCGGGGCTGGCTGCACTTGGAATGATATTACCGACCGAAAAATTGACGCTCTGGTTGAACGTACCCGATCTCGCCCAATACCCTCTGGTCAAATCAGTGTTCGAAACGCAGCCATTTGGCTGGTAGTTCAATTATTCCTTTCTTTTTTAATATTATTAACTTTTCAAAAACTGGCTATAATTCTTGGTATCAGCTCACTGCTTATGGTGGCAGGCTATCCATTTGCCAAAAGGTTTACCTGGTGGCCTCAGGCGTTTTTAGGGCTAACTTTCAACTGGGGTGTACTTGTGGCTTGGGCGGCTGTAACCGGCGATTTGCACTGGCCTGTCTTCGCCTTGTATCTAGCAGGAATTTTCTGGACTATGTTTTATGACACTATTTATGCCCATCAAGACACTGAAGATGATGCATTGATTGGCGTGAAATCTACCGCGCGCCTTTTTGGGAATAACACTCATAAGTGGTTAAAATGGTTTATGGTTATCTCTGTCGTGCTTATGGCGTTAGCAGTTGTTACTGTTCATTCAAATGACCGCAACTTTCTTGCATTGGTTGTTGCGTTAGGTGGCCCATGGGCTTTTGGCTGGCACCTTGCATGGCAAAACAGAACGTTAAATATCGACAAACCGGAAATATGCTTGAGTTTGATGAGGTCAAACAGAAACGCTGGCCTATTTCCCGCGCTGTTTTTTGCCATAAGCCTATTCCTTTGATTGCAGCGGGCGACAGCATTGCCTAATAAACGATTCATGAGATTTACAAGTATGCCAATGGATTGCCTATGCTGATTGCTCGCTACACCCCAGTATTTATCGCATTGATATTTGGGATTATTTTCGCGCTGATCACATCAATGTTGGCGGTGAACGCGGTTGAAACACGATCTAGTACCGAAGTTACCCGGATACTAGATTTGAACGGATACCCGTGGACAGAAGTGAATGTTGATGGGCTACAGGTCATTCTTGGGGGATTTGCACCAGATGAAGCCGAGAGGTTTCGAGCCCTCAAAGTTGCCGGAACAGTTGTTGATACATCGCGATTGATTGACGCTATGAATGTATTAAACGCCTCTGCAGTTAACCCGCCCCGGTTCAGCATCGAAATACTGCGAAATAACGACGGCATATCATTGATGGGTTTGATACCCAGTAAATCTGACCACAATGACTTAATAGAGTTGGTAATCGATATCGCTAAATCCGCAGATGTTACCGATTTGTTGGATACAGCTGATTTTCCAGAGCCGGAAGGGTGGGACGCCGCAGTATCCTTTGGCATTGCAGCGCTGTCAAAATTGCCGCGATCGAAAATTTCTATTGGGGCAAACACTGTCGAAATACGGGCAATTGCAGACAGTATAGAAGAGAAAAGGCAGTTAGAAAGCGACCTTGCGCGCCAAGCCCCTGCTGGGTTAAAATTAGCAATTAATGTCACTGCCCCAAGGCCGGTTATCTCGCCCTATACTTTGCGATTTATTATTGACGCAGAAAGCACACGGTTTGATGCATGTTCCACCTTTACACCAGAAGGGCGCGAACAAATATTAAGCGCCGCTCGTAAAGCTGGAATGTTGGGCAAATCCGACTGCACAATTGGCCTGGGCATCCCAAGCCCAACCTGGGATGACGCCGTAGTAATCGCTATTAAAAAACTAAAAGAAATTGGCGGAGGCTCCGTTACATTCAGCGACGCTGACGTAACATTGATTGCGCTAGACACAACCAGCCAGGAAAAATTTGATGAAATCGTTGGTGATTTGAGATCCGATCTGCCAGACGCTTTCTCACTCCATGCCGTTTTACCAGATCCCGTTGTGATTGACGGCACCGAAAAGAATACTGGCCCACCCGAATTTGTTGCAACCAAAAGCCCCGAGGGAGACGTTCGATTACGTGGCCGTATCACCGACGATCGCATCCGTGTTGTAACCGAAAGCTATGCGCAGGCACAATTTGGTAGCGATGTCGTGACGGCAGCAATGCGCATCGACCCTGAGTTGCCAGATGGCTGGTCAACCCGTGTGCTGGCGTCACTAGAGGCACTGGCGCAACTCAACAGCGGCTCAATCGTCGTGCAACCGGATGTTGTTGAGATACGGGGGCTCACCGGGAATGAGAATGCCAAGGCTGAGGTTGCGAGAATTTTGTCAGAAAAGCTTGGCGCATCCCAAGACTACAGAATATCTATTACTTACCAGAAAATTTTGGATGAGCAGGCGAACATCCCCACACCTGAGGAATGCGTTGATCGTATTACCAAAATTCTCGAAATTCAGCAAATAATCTTCACACCTAGCTCGGCCGAAATTGATGAAGTTGCGCGGGTTTCCATCGACAATATCGCCGAAATTCTTAAAACTTGCCCAGATATCCCAATGGAAGTAGGCGGCCATACTGATAGTCAAGGGCGCGAAATAATGAACCAGCAACTTAGCCAAGCCCGCGCTTTATCTGTTGTGAATGCGTTGCTTGCCCGTCGAATACTGACATCAAATCTAACGGCTAAAGGTTACGGCGAATCTCGCCCAATTGCAGATAACAAAACCGAATCTGGTCGCGAAGAAAATCGCCGAATTGAATTTAGATTGGTTGCCCCTGGTGAGGAGCCGATTGAAACTGAGCAACCGGTGTCTGTCGATGAGCATCCAACTGAAATTGTAACTGAACCACATACAGAGAACACAGATGAACAGAATTGAGTTTATCATCGCAACAGCAGTAATATTGTTTGTTGCCTTTATTTTGGGCTGGTTTGCCCATTGGCTTGTGAACCGGTTTATGCGCGTTGCACAGACTGATATGAGCGAACTGGATAAGATGGCCCAACAGCTCCACGACGCAGAAGAACAGCGTGATCAAGCCGTTTCCTATTTTCAACAACGCGAAGCCGAAATTACCAATCAACAATCCCAAACAGAAGCCGAATTGCGTGCCGCGATGGATGGGCTGCGTGACGCCCGCCAGGAAACAGAAGAATTACGTTCTTATATAGAAAAGCTAAACTAGTTTTAATATTTACCAACGGCGCAGTGCTGCTTCATCCTGCAGGGTTGCGTCCACCCATACTTCTCCCGATTCTGAGATTTCTTTTTTCCAGAAAGGCGCACGAGATTTAAGGAAATCCATAATGAATTCCGCGGCTTCAAATGCGGCAACACGGTGGGGGGCTGCAGTCGCCACCATCATTATTAATTCACCTGGTTTAAGCTGACCAAATCGATGGATTATCAAGCACGCCTCAAGTTGCCAGCGTGATATTGCTGTGGCCTCAAAAAGTTCCAAAGACTTTTGTGTCATTCCGGGATAATATTCAATCTCCATAAACTTTAATCCACCCGGAACATCGCGAACCAATCCATTAAAAGTCACAATCGCCCCTGCAGAGTAAAGGGTTTCTTGGAACAAATTTAGTTCAGCCCCCATCTCGAAGGCGTCACTCTGAATGCGCACTGTCATCTTTACCCGCCGGTCATCGGAGGAAAAAAAGCAATCTCACGCGCATTGCCAATTGCGTCGTTAAAATCCGCCAATTCCTGATCTATTGCAACCCGCAAGGCTGAAATGTCCGAAAAAGCCGCAAGATAGCGTTCTTCTCTTGAACTCAGCTCCGCAACCAATTCAGCCACAGTCCCAGCTGCAGTCTCGACTGTTTCTTTGGGAACTCCAATTCGTTCTCTCACCCAAGAAAAATACAGCACATCAATCATTATTCTTCCTTTAGAAATGGGATCGATTTTTTGAAATAATCAAACCCAGAAATCACCGTCAGCGCAGCCGCCAACCAAAGCAACCAAAGCCCTGCGCGTCCGCTCCAGACCCAACCACTGTATTTCCACCAAATGCCAAGCACGTCTTCTTCTCGGCCCTGTAATACATTCACAACTATTTCACGGTCCATTCCAGATATTGACATCCCGTAATAATGCTCGAAAACGCCTTGGGCAAACAGTACGGCTATTGCAATCATTTGTACCGTTGTCTTCCACTTGGCCAGTTTGGTAACTTTCAAGGTCCCAGCTGTATCCCCCAAATACTCCCTCAAACCAGACACAAAGACTTCCCGGAACAGGATGGCGGTTGCTGGTAACACCAGCCAAGGTGACATGCTTGAATAACCAACAATCACCAAAAGTGCTATTATCACCATTGCTTTGTCGGCAATTGGGTCAAGCATAGTTCCAAATTTAGTTTCTTGTTTCCAGGTGCGGGCAAGATAGCCATCAAGCCAATCGGTCAATGCGGCAAGAACGAATAATACTAGTGCAATCCAATCAGCCCAAGGGCGGTTAAAATACACAAACATAACCGCAACCCCAGGTGCTGCAAAAAGACGTAATATTGTCAGGATATTGGGGATTGTCATTTTCATACCAAAATCCTACTGCGTTCACCGCGAATGGGGAAGACCGAGCTTAGTTTTTGTCATGGAAATAGCCATAAACTGTCTCCGCTATCGTGCCGGAAATACCTACTACTGCTTTCAAATCCGCAAGCCCGGCCCTGGATACGGCTTTGGCGCTACCAAAATGCGCTAGCAATGCCCTTTTGCGAATAGCTCCGATTCCAGGCACGTCATCCAACGGCGTTGCCCCAATGGCCTTTTTCCGTTTCGCTCTGTGCGTACCTATAGCAAATCGGTGCGCCTCATCTCTTAGTCGTTGAATGAAATACAGCACAGGGTCATTATGGCGCAAAGCAAAGGGCCGCCCCCCCAATCGATGAAATTCTTCCTTGCCCGCGTCACGATCCAGACCTTTTGCAATCCCGATCATCGGGATATCCTGAACACCCTCATCTACCATGATTTCAGCCACTACAGAAACCTGTCCGGCGCCGCCATCAATCAACAGCAAGTCAGGCCAGTTGTCACCTTTACGATCCGGGTCTTCTTTTTGCAAACGACTAAATCGGCGTTTGAGTACTTCTTTCATCATCGCAAAATCATCGCCCGGTGTCAGGTCCAGACCTTTAATGTTGAACTTGCGATATTGGCTCTTGATAAACCCATCAGGTCCAGCAACTATCATCGCCCCCACAGCATGAGCACCTTGGATATGTGAATTGTCATACACTTCTATCCGACGCGGCGGGGCATCAAGGGAAAATGCCTCAGCTACACCCCTTAACAGTCTGCCCTGAGTAGCAGTTTCTGACATCCTACGCGCCAAACTTTCACGGGCGTTACGCGTGGCCCCGGTCACCAACTCTGACTTTTCCCCTCGCAAGGGAACCATCAAATTTACTTTCCGACCAGCTTTCTGGCTTAGTAATTCTTGCACCAGATCAGTATCCTCTAGTGGATGGCTAAGAAGCAGAAGACGTGGGGGCTCTCTATTTGCATAAAACTGTCCGACGAAAGCCTGCAACACTTCTGCTGCTTCCGCCCCAGAACCGGTAGAAGGATAATAATCTCGATTGCCCCAGTTTTGGTTGGCGCGAATAAAGAATACCTGCACACAGGCCTGACCACCATCTATATGTAGTGCAATTACATCCGCATCCGCCACGCTTCGCGGGTTTATCCCCTGAGATTGCTGGACCTGCGTCAGTGACCGTATTCTGTCCCTGATAGCTGCGGCCCGTTCAAACTCAAGCGCAGCGCTCGCAACTGTCATTTGCTCCGCAAGCTCAGCCTGAATATTTGTCGTCTTCCCTTGCAGAAATCTTTCCGCATCCGATACAAGTTTGGCATAACTTTCAGTATCAATATGCCCAACACAGGGTGCTGAACACCGTTTGATTTGATACAATAAACAGGGCCTAGATCGCGCTTCAAGCGTTGCATCGGAACAATTACGCAGTAGAAATACTTTTTGCAACTGGTTCAGAGTCCGATTAACTGCACCGGCACTGGCAAATGGACCGTAATAGTTTCCCTTCTCTTTTTTGGCGCCACGATGCTTCTTAATCTCTGGGAACCTATGGGAACCTGAAACGAGAATGTTTGGAAAACTTTTATCGTCGCGCAATAAAACATTGTACCGCGGTTTCAGCTGTTTAATTAAATTTTGTTCAAGCAAAAGTGCTTCAGTTTCGGTTTGCGTTGTCAGAAACATCATTGAAGCGGTTTCGCTAATCATCCGTGCGATACGCCCAGAATGACCAGATGGTTTCGCGTAGTTCGAAACACGCTTTATAAGGTTTCGCGCCTTTCCCACATAAAGGACATCACCCTTGGCCCCAAGCATACGATAGACACCCGGTGAATTATCCAGCGACTTTAGATATCCCTGTATGCATTCAAATCCAGTATTAGAATCCGTCATTCACAATCTCTGTCCCGACACCCTGTTCGATTTGTGGTGATTCTTAACAATGGCTGCATCCATTGACCGCGCGAAGCAAGCAATATTCTGTCCACCTAAGCTGTGGATAAAGCTGGTGGTAAGAATGAGAAATCGCAAAATATTTGTTGTATTCCGCCCACTTCGCCCAAATGCTTAATAAATAGGCTATCTTATAACTCATTGAAAACTAACTATTTAAAAAAATTAAATTCGCAAACTCTTGATTTCATTAAGTATTTAACAAAAATTTTCCTACCAAAACAGCGGCAGTGTACAAGTCGAATATTAACTTCATTTTTTTCCCGCGCCATTTCGACCGTTGCCTATGATGTCAGGTGTTTTCCAGGCCAGATGTTGGCCTCCGTCGACGACTATCAATTGACCGGTAACAGATGGTGCAGAAAGTAGGTAAAGTAGGGCTGCAGTAATATCTTCCGGGTTAGCTCCTCGATTAAGAATTGTCTTGGATCGTTGTGAGAAAAAATGTTTTTCACTCTGACGCGAACCAATCATCGTCGGTCCAGGCGCAATCGCGTTTACTCTGATTTTTGGTGCTAGCGCCTGCGCAGTTGTTTGTGTAAGCGCCCAAAGGCCCATTTTGGCAATCGAATAGGTCATGAATTCCGGGGTCAGTTTCTGTACCCTTTGATCGACCATATTTACAATCATGGCCTGGGCAAGCGGCTCTCCAGATTTATCAACTACGGTTTCAGGTGCAATTCGGGCAAATGCCTGCGTTAGGATGAAAGGAGCTCGCAAATTCGACCCTATATGGCGGTTCCAACTTTCCCGCGTCGCAGTTTCCAGCGTGTCATATTCAAAAATAGAAGCATTGTTAATTAAAACGTTTAGAGGACCACCCAGCGCTTCAGCCGCACGATCAACCAATTTCTCTGCTTTGTCATCAACTAGCAAATCTGCTTGAAGCGTAGTTGCCCTCTGGCCAATTGACTTTATTTCGTCAGCTACTGTCTCGGCCGCACTGGCAGAGGTCGCAAAATGAATTGCAACATCAAAACCGCGTTCAGCCAAACTTAGGGCCATAGCCCGCCCTAGCCGTTTTCCCGCCCCTGTAACCAGCGCCTTTTTAACTGTCATTAACTCGGTCCAACTACATTAACAGCCCTATGATATAGACTAAATACAACACAGAAAATACCAGCCCCCAAACCCTAGTGATTTTAACCTGAAATAATACAAATGGTAACAACGCTAAAGTTGTTCCGACCATTATCCAAATATCGACGCTCATAATTCGATTTGATATCGGAACATTCCCAAAAAAAGTGGCTACTCCCACAATCCCTAGAATATTGGCCATATTTGATCCGATGACGTTCCCAAGCGCAACATCCGCTTGGCGTCTGAAAGCCGCCGACATTGAAGTTGCCAATTCAGGCAACGATGTACCGACCGCGACCAATGTAAGGCCAATAACTGTTTCGCTTACATCGTAAACTCGCGCAATCCTCGTTGCACTTTCAACCAAAAGGTCTGCCCCAAGCGGTAAGCCGATCATTCCAAGCAACAGATAAACACCAATTCGCCACCAAGGTGCACCCGGGTCTGCGCCATCCACATCCAGTTCTTCTTCGGCGACCAAATGTGTATTTCGGCGCGCGCACCGTGCCACATAAATTGCATGGATCATAAATACCAAATATAGGCCCAAAAGCGCAATTCCATGCAGCCAGGTTAACGGTGTGAATTTGGCCATTGCAACGAATATTGCAGTGCCAAATAACATTTGAAAATAGCTGCCGCGTGTCTCAACGCTTGGCCTGCCCAACCCGACAATTAACGCCGGCACGCCAATTACTAACAAAACATTGGCGATATTTGATCCAACAACGTTACCGACAGCGATGCCGGGAACACCATCCAAAACGGCGTTTATCGAGATCAGAAGTTCGGGGGCCGATGTTCCCAATGCAACAATGGTCAAGCTAACAATCAGTGCTGGTATACCCAGTCGAAGGCTAAGATTAACTGCTCCTCGCACAAGAACATCACCGGCAAGGACCAGGATAACCAATCCCAGGGCTGCAATAGCAATATCCATCAACTAGATTTTCCTATGCAATGGTCACATTTTGAACTTGAAAATCTAAAACGCCCGCATTTTGGACATTTAGCAGCTTGCAATCGTTTTTGCCCTGGATATCGCAATTTTCCAAACATACCTAACACCAGCATGCCAATCAGAAAAAGAGAAACAACCTTAGCCAACACTACAAACCAAATTGCGCATAAGCGACGCGTTCGTCGAAACCAATCAGTGCGTCATTAACCATCTGCGCTCCAAAACGTGCCAATAGGCGACGTTTAGGCCCATAGGTTACAAACCGAACATCATCCCCGAAATTTTCCTTCATCTTAGGTATTAGATGACCAATTCCATCTGCTAGCCCCAAGTCAACGCCCTTGCTCCCTGCCCAAAATTCACCGTTGAAGATATCGGCGTCCTTTGCCAACTTGTCGCCCCTTCGTGACCTAATCTGACTAATAAAAGTCTGATGTATCTGGTCCAATAACGATTTTAGTCGTTTGATATCGGCTGCTTTCTCAGGTTGAAAAGGGTCGAGCATACTCTTTGATTTACCAGCTGTATAAACGCGGCGTTCCACACCATAGCGACCCATCAGTTCATGGAAGCCGAAATTTGACGATATCACACCTATTGAACCAACAATCGAACTATGATCGATCCAAATTTCATCCGCGGCAGTTGCCAACCAATAACCACCCGAGGCAGCGACGTCTTCGACAAATGCAAAGACAGGAATATTCTTTTCTTCTGCCAATCGCTGAATCCGAGATGCAATCAAAGAAGACTGCACCGGTGAGCCACCCGGTGAATTAATCGAAAGGGCAACGGCTTTAGGTTTTCCTCTTTTAAATGCACGTTCAATTACCGGCGCTAGCGCGACATCATTCAGAGCAGCGCCGCGACCACCAGCCGCAATAACACCGTTCAATCGAATAACAGAAACCGTGGGCGGGTTTTTTACAAAGGGGATCCATCTCTTCATTGGCCTGATGTAGGCCGCTATACGCAAATGAACAAGATTGAACCTTGAAATGAATTGAATTTATCGGTTTCTGATGTGCGCCCCCAACTCTCCCAGTTCAGCCAACAGTGCCGCGCCCTGCTCAACCGTCGTATTTAGCAACGGTGGTTTTAGGTTCAGCCAGCGAGGATCCCGGCATTTAACCGACAAAACTGATTTAATAGCGGGAATCAACTCTGCATTCTGTAAACTCTGCCGGAAAACTCTAAGATTACTGATATCTCGTTTGTTTTCGTCGCCCACTAGTATTGCTTCGAATACACTGCGGATAGCGCGCGCGTTCAAGTTCATACTAGCCGAAATACAACCCGCTCCGCCATTTTGCATTGCCTTTTCCATCAAGGTTTCGGTGCCAGGGAAAACCGCCAGACCAACTGCCGATTTGATAACAGAGCTTGTATTTTTCCAGCTTCCGGTACTGTCCTTATAAGCAACGAAGTTATGCGGATACGCCCTGCATAAACTCCCCGCGAGATTCGGTGAGATGGGTACACCGGTATTCTTGGGAATATTATAAAGGCAAATTTTCAGTTCGCTATTCCCGATACCTTTCAACAAAGATTCAAAATAGTAAAACTGCCCGGCTTCACTGGCATCAGTGTAAAAAAATGAAGGTAAAATCATAACTGCTCGGACACCAAGGTCAGAAGCGTGCTTTGTCAAAGCTATAGTATCGGCAACGGACGTAAGGCCAGTTCCAGGCATTAATATATTTGGGGAAATCCCCGCATCAATCAAGGCCTCCAATCCGACCATTCTTTGATCAATAGAAATAGACAGCGCTTCACCAGTGGTTCCAAATGGTGAAAGGTAATGCGCACCCTGATCCAACACCCAGAATGCGTGTTCTACCCAAATATCAATTGCGATGTCACCATCTGCATTAAATGGAGTTACAATTGGCGCAATCACACCTTTTAAATTTCCAATATGCGAACCTTTTTTTTTGATCATGACCTAACAAATTTTCCTACCCGGTCAGCATCTACGTACTGCCTAACATAAGGCAAACCTTCGACCAAATTGCGCCACAGTCAATCGGCAATATCAAAACACTCTTTTTGTCTGCTCGATGAGGGGTGCTATGTCTGCTCGAATTAACCAAGCCATCGTGATGATGTTCGTCATTCTCGCTACAATCAATTTGCCGTCGCAGTCAGCGGCGCAATCATGCGCGCGACCTGGCTTGCCAGCTGCCGCTTCAGCTGTAGTTCCCACTAGAAACGTTGACCAAAACTTATTTAGCCGTATCGTTCTTGTCGAACTTAATTACGAACGATGTCGAGCCGGTTTGCCACCTTTATCATTGGCCAATGGCCTAACAACCGTTGCAAGCAACCATGCTGGCTGGATGGCGAAAAGGGGCGCTCTAAGTCACAAATCTACAATTCGCGGTCAGACATCTGTTCAAGAACGTGTTCTCGCCTCAGGCCTAAATGCTCGTCGCGGATCCGAAAACATTGGAAATTTGCCACGTTACCAGTTTGGTGGTTCCAGAAAAATATTCGTCAACAGTATGTCACAATGTGAGTTTTCAACTACAACGGGCAACAAAATCGCCCCGCACAGCTATGCATCCCTGGCTTCCCAAATCGTCGATATGTGGATGGGTTCGTCACGGCATCGCAAAAACGTTTTGGATAGCAATGTCCGCTCCGTTGGAACCGCCGTTCGTTTCGATACTAAAGGTTCCTATTGTGGACAATTCTTTCTTTCCCAGAATTTCGCGGGTTAAGAAAAGCCTCATACACATTGCCTAGCTTTGTACTAAGTAATTCAGAAAAATATCACTATTACTGTTCCAATTTTACCGCTTTTGGACACAATAGGGTTGAAATTCTCTAATTTTACTCGTTTTGAATTTTATTCTGGCGATTACATTTATCTTTTCAGGCTAATTTGCTAGGAACTTGTTTTAGTCAGACCTGCCAGTCTGAGAATAAAACTGGGGAAAGCTGTGTATAATTCATTAAACTTTGGTACCAGATTAGCATTGCTAACGGTGTTTTTTTTAACACTTCTTGGCTTTAGTAATGTGGGCAATGCATTCAGCGTGATTGTCACACCTCCTCCGACCAACCCACCAACAACGACACCACCTTCGGGTCCAAACATTCCATATATTTCAGGCCGGCTTGGCCCAGTGCAGGCTGCATCAGATCCACCTGTCGGCACAGTCGTACCAGACGACTTCTGCCTGCCTGGCAAATTTGAGGACTGTGGTGAACACCTGCGCGATTCCGTTGCCAATTCTAACAGCTTGGATGACGAAATTTTGTTTGTTGGTCGCGAAGGTCTGGCATTCGGACAGTCTCAACAAAGCCTATGGGTGAATGGTCAAACAAGGCAGATTAATCAGAGCGCGATTTCTGAACAACAAACGATAACTTCAGTTGCGGTCGGCGGGGATCGCCGATTTGGTGAAAACTTGGTCTTGGGTGCAATGGCCATCCAAGAAAGCAAAACAACTACCTATTCAATAACTGGCGTCCAAGACAATCAATCTGGTGTTCAAGTTGGCCCTTATTTTGCATACCGGTTGTCGGAAACGTTAGTATTAGACGGGCGTTTTGTATTTGGTAACTCTGATCACACTATTACGACCTCTGGTGTAGCAAGCGGCCAGTTTCAAAGTCAGGGGGGTTTTGTTGCCGTTAGAGTATCGGGAACGTTCGACCGTGGTAATTGGCGGTTCCATCCGTCTCTTGAACTCGCAAACACATTTCAATCAAACGATGCATATGTAGATAGTGTTAGCGGTGCAGTCGCCGCAAGCACAGTATCTGATACTTTCGCTACTGTCGCTGCATTAGCATATTAT
>VAPM010049770.1_pt1 | contig 12313 bp, 7 predicted proteins | sample 3395091 | NCBI WGS metagenome assembly VAPM01 (sample SAMN08290445, study PRJNA428436) | hydrothermal vent metagenome | isolation source: Deep-sea hydrothermal vent chimney 3 | place: Pacific Ocean: Juan De Fuca Ridge | reverse complement strand
TTTTTTTATAAAAATGCGGTGAATTGGTTCCCGGGTATAGATAAGGGATTTTAATAATAAGATGCTGCCGCAAATTTAAAGACTGGTGGATTAATGAGAGAATGGGATAAAAAGTAAATACCAGTATAGTATTAAATCATTATAGCATTCCATCATTATCTCATTAAACCATAGAACTACAAATTAAGATATAGCACGATGTATAAAAACACAGTATATGTACTCCTGGTCATTTCAGTAGTTTTCATTTTTTCTTGTCAGGAAAAGAAAGATAAGGAAGAAAGTAATATTGAATTTACAAAAACTGATGATCAAATTTTCTTTGAAAATGATGAGATCAAATTTGAGTTTGACAATCAAATGAGATGCAGAATTTACCAAAAATCCAGCGACCAACTCTTGTCAATAGTCAGTCTGTCTGATGACCCTCATTACATTGTCGTTAATGGAGAACAGATTAAAGATTTCGTTATAGATAAGGAGAAAGCGGAAGTTACTGAAATAAATACCGAATCAGGCAAGGGAAAAAGGTTGCAACTTACCGGACTGTCGGAAGGGCCTTCAGGCTCATTGATCGAAAAAACACTTTTCATGGATTTATATGATAAATTCCCTGGTGCAGGGCTCGTAAGTGTTCAATACAAAAATGTCAACGCAACTCCGGGATTGCGTATTGAAAAAGAAGTAAACAATTCATTTAAGTTAGATGCTTCCCTTCTAAACCCCAATAATGGCAGACATGGATTTTGGTTAATGCAAGGCGGAGCATATAGTTCGCGGCCCGACTGGATTTTTCCGGTATCGGATACGCTTTCGTCTGAAAACTATATGGGAAAAAATGAAGAAAATGGCAATGCCGGTGGAGGACTACCGGTACTCGATGTCTGGAATGAAGCGACCGGTTTTTTTATAGGAAGTATAAGAAAAAAACCAACGCTAATATCTCTTCCTGCAAAAGTGGATGAAGAAGGCTATTTGCACATTGGAATTGAATATGACAGGGATGTAGAATTTAGCGCTATTTATAATTCTATTCCCACCGTAATTGGCGTACATAATGGAGATTATTTTAATGGCCTGACCAATTATGCCAGTATTATGGCTGACAGAGGATTTGAAATGCTTGAGGTGGAGGAGTCAGATCCTGTTTATGGTGCGGTTTGGTGTGGCTGGGGATTAGGTCCTGATTTTACGCAGGAGCAAATGACAGGTATGATTCCAACACTTGAAGACCTTAATTTTAATGTCATTACTGTTGATGATGGCTGGTTTGAGAGTTATGGCGATTTCGTTCCAAAATCCACCATCTTTCCCGGTGGTGATGAAGATGTAGCTAAATTCACTGAGAAATTTCATGATCAGGGGTATCCGATTAAGCTCTGGTTTACCCCAGGCGTCGGTGGCGCAATCACAATGGAGCGACATCCCGATTGGTTTTTAAAAGATATAAATGGAGAGATGGTAGGCGTTGATCGGTTTGGGGTTAAGAGGAATGCGGCATTTCTTTGTCCTGCGCTTCCTGAAGTTCAGAATTATTACAAAGAACTTGTTGCGCTTGTAATCAATAAATGGGGATTTGATGGATTTAAAATGGACTTTGAAATTACTAACGCTATGGGTGAATGTTATGCCACAGATCATGGGCATTCTTCACCTGAAGAGTCATTCGAGGCGCTTCCTGTGCTTTTTAAAATCATAAGCGACGAAAGTAGAAAGTATAAGCCCAAAGCAATTTTAGAAATGTGCCCTTGCGGAATGTTTCCGTCATTTTATAAAATGCCCTATTATAATCAACCCGTGGCATCAGACCCGAATACCACCTGGCAGATACGCCATAGGGGCAAAACCATTAAGGCCTTAATGGGGCCACGGACAGCTTATTATGGCGATCATATTGAAAGGTTTTATGAGAATAATAATTTCGCCTCTATGCTTGGAGTTGGAGGTATCCCGGGATCAAAATTTGTGGCGATAGAAACTGACGATGGATTTCTGGGAAAAAAATATCCAGTTTATTTGGATTCAGGAAGACGTAAAAATTTTGAAACCTGGCTAAAAGTCTATAAAGAAAACCGACTTGCTTCTGGCGAATATTTGAATTTATACGACATAGCTTACGATAAACCGGAAGCTCATGTAGTAAGAAAAAATGACACACTCTATTATGCGTTTTATGCAGATGAATGGAATGGGGAAGTTGAGTTTAGAGGATTGGCTGACAAAGAGTATGAAATTATAGACTATGTAAATGGAAAACAAATAGGAAAAATAAAAGGCGGGAGTAAGTTGAAAGTAGCATTTAATGACCACTTATTAGTAAAGGCCGTTTCGGCTAAAGAGTAACCTTTTCGGTTTATCTAAAACTAAGCCGAATTGCCACAAAATTTATATAAAATATCTACATGTTAAAATTAAAAGTTAAAATTATGAAAAAATTTATTTTAGTGCTTACCGGTTTCTGTTTAATTGGACATTCAAGCTTAATGGGGCAGAATTATATTAAGACGGAAAACCTTAAATGGAATGAGATAACCTTAAATGAAAAACATTGGCAGTTTGAAGATAGCTTTGAAATAATTGATCCAAACAATGATCCGTCAATAAAGATAGAGGGAAAAGCTGTGTCAAAAATAAAGCTTGAAGGTAATTTCTCTATAGAAATTAGGTTCAAAGATGCCTCCTGGCCTACTGTTTTTTTTAATAAAAATGATTCCACTACTTATGAAGAGGTTTATCTACGAATTTTTAACTCTGGAATGCCCGAGGCAATTCAATATATCCCGGTTTTGAAAGGGTTTGCTCCCTGGCGAGTTTATGGTTTTGAACAAGCGGCTGCAGAATATAATTCCGGATGGAATACTTGCAGGGTTGACGTTGTTAATGGTTCCGCCTATGTTTTTATTAATAATGAAAAAGACCCTTCCCTTACTGTGAAGCAATTAAGGCTTGATACGGACGGAGGCTATGTTGGTTTTGGAACCCTTTACCGTTCCGCCACAATCAGTTATTTTAAGTACGCAAAAATTGATTCCGAAATAAAAATTAGCCTTCCGGAAGATAAGGGAATTATTAGTGAATGGGAAGTCAGTCAGGCGTTTAGCCTCTCTCAGGAAGCTGTGAATATCGGACGGAGTTTGGAAAAGTTCAGTTATCCGAAAGAGAAGAAATTGAATACTGTTTTATGGGAGGATATTAAAACTGAATATGACGGTATCTTGAATATTTCTAAGTATAGAGAGAATAAAGATTCAACAGGCAATGCTAATTATGTCTATGCAAAATCAATGATAGCAACAGAAACAGAAAAAACAGTAGAATTAACATTCGGCTATTGCGATTTTGTAGCAATATATCTAAATGGCCAATTCGTTTATTCAGGATTTATCCCCCTTAAAAGTAAAAATGGTTTCTTGAGAGGGAAAATGGACAATCAAATTCAACTTGATTTAATTTCCGGTGAAAACGAATTATTAATTATTTCATCGGGATATGATAATCTGAAGGAAGATGGTGGCTGGGCGATATTTGCAAAAATAGAATAACCGGTTGAGCCTGCATTATGTTATTATTTACGTGAAAAAAAATATTAAGAAAATAAATTTAGATAGTAAAGCTTTTTCGCTAATGCTTTTAAGAGTGCTTATTGGGTGGCATTTATTAGGAAATAAAAAATGAATTATTATAAACAACCTAATCTTGAGAAACATGAAATTGTAAAGAAATTTAATAAGATGAATAAAAACTTAGTCCCCAACATCAGATATATCGTTGTCTTTTTTACCTGTTGGATTCTTCTTTTAATGGGAAATGAACAGCTTTCAGCTCAGAAAAAACCTGTTGATCAGGATCTGACAAGGTACACACCATCATGGATCAAAGACGGTTTTGCCGATGGAGGGGCTACACATGAGCCATGGATATTTCAGGTGAGGCGCAACAACGGCAACTTTAACCAATGGCAAAAAGATTATTATGATTACCAGACCTCGGAGGAGTACATAAAATCAATGGCGGATGCCGGAGTTACCGTTTTTCATATCTATTGCTACAAGGGGTTTGGGTTTGAAGCCGAAAAGGCGCACATGGACAAGGCGGCAATGGCTGCTGAAATTGCCCATAAATATGGCATGAAGGTAGATACCTACATTCAATGGAACACCATGATGTATGAAACCTTTTTTGCCGAAGTACCTGAAGCTAAAACAGACTTATGGTATCAAATAGATGCCAATGGAAAACCAATTATGATCACTTATGGGTATCAGCAGTCCTTTCGCTACAGGCCCTGCTTTAACCATGATGATTATGTGAATTATTTTAAAGAAAAGATTATTCGCTATGCAATAGAAGTGGTAAAAACAGATTTTCTCCACTTCGATAACTTTGATTACAACGAACCGGCTGAGGCTGATTTTAATCCGGCAACGATTGCAGCATTCAGGAAATATCTTGAAGACAAATACACGTCCTTTGAGCGAATAGAAAGATTTGGGTTTGCCAATGTTTCTTTTGTTCTCCCTCCAATGTGGAACGGTTCCAACAAGGCGGGAAAGATGGTAGAAGTCAATGATCCCATGATACAGGAATGGATTGATTTCAGGTGCTGGACAATGTCAACCCGGCTGGCAGAGTGCTCGCAGTTTGCCCGTAGTTTAAATAAAGAAATTGTTATTGAAGTTAATAGTGGAGGTATTGAAGGTGGTAATCGGGCATGGGAATATGGCATAAACCATGGAGATCTGATGCAATACACCAATGTAATCTGGGCCGAAGACTTAAACTATGCCAATTGGAAAGATGGAGTGTCTATTGGCAAATTCCGTAACTATAAGTTGGGCCGCACCACCGATAATTTTATCATGTCATATAATCATACACCTTATGATTTTGCCGAAAATCTGTCCTTAAACCGAACCATAGGCTCGTTGGGATGGAGCGAACTTGACGAAGTTGAGCTTAAATACCTTAAATTTTGGCATTCTAATAAAGAATTATACACACAAATGAAGGGAGCCGAAAAAGTGGCGGTACTTAGGAGCTATCCCTCTATGGCATATAGCATTGTTAACACGCACGTTTCAGTTAATATGGCTGAACAAGTTCTGCAACAAAGACAAATTCCTTTTGATATCATATTTGATGAGCAGTTGCACAGACTTGAAAACTATCATGTTCTTGTGCTTGCCAATCAGGAAAGTTTGAGTAATAAAACAACTGAGCTGATTAAAAAATTCGTGAAGAATGGGGGCGGTTTGGTTGCCACGGATAATACAGGTATGTATGATGGTTGGCGAAGGTTGAGAAAAGATAATTTACTAAAAGAGATGCTTTTAGAAGTTGATACGGAAGCATCATCATCTGGAACTTTTACTTTTAAATACGGAAAAGGAAAGGTGATCTACATTCCTGAACTGATTAGACCGGAAGGCAAAATAAAACTTGGTTATGTTACCAAATGGATGATGCCCAAAAATGCAAACGAACTCGAATCGGCTATTTACTTAGTGGCAGGAGAAAAATTGCCACTCACTGTTACAGCTCCGGAATGGGTAGGAGTTTCTCACGATACTCAAGGTAAACGCGATGTAATCCATCTTTTCAATTACAATCATACGCAGAATACAACCGGAGTCATTTTACAGTATAAGGGAAAAATAAAGAATGCCATGGCTGTTTCACCTGATGAAAATGGCGCAATAACAATCCCTTTTATAGAAAATGGAGGTGTTACAGAGTTGAGTATTCCCAGCTTTCCTGTTTATATAATTATTACTCTGACAAAGAAATAATTATAACCCCGTATAAATTCACTCAATATTTTAATATACGCTATGCCTGATAACGAAGTAAATACAAATCAAAAACCAATTGTTCGCTCTCATATATTAAGAAATGAGCAATTTGACAATTGGCGAAGTGAAATTGAGGGAAAATGGTCGTACCGTCAACTTTATGATGATGAATTGTGGCGAATAGGATGGATAAGTTTTGACGCAATCACCTGGAGTGAGGATGAGTCCTGCCTTTATTGTGGGCTTAACTCCATGGATGGTGATCTACTCTACCGGTTTTGGCCTGAAGAAAACCGTTTCGAATCTCTCCATGCACAGCAATGGACAGATGAGTTTGATTCTAAAATTCATAGAAGTTTATTAAAAGATTCTGGTGATGGCAGTCTTTATTTTGGCACCTCGCTACTTCATGATATCAACCAGCAGCACGAAGCACCGGGAGGTAAACTCATGAGATATAGCCCTAAAGATGATAGCTATACTTTGTTGGCGATTCCCTTTCCGCATCTTTATATTCAATCTATTGCCGCTGATTTTGATCGTGGCAAGATTTATTGTTTTACCTATCCGGCAGAGTTTGTGATGTGCTATGATATGAAAACCAAACAGTGTCAGAACTTAGGATATATCACCAATGCAACCAACTTTGTTCAACCTCACAATGGGGTAGTTGATGCACAAGGATACCTTTGGGGAACCTATGCCGAAACGCGCGCTTTTGATGAAGTCCAAAGCAAGATGCCTGTACGCTTGTTTCGCTATCACCCGGATACAAATAAGTTTGATTGGTTTGAATTTGGCCTGTCAAGGAAGTCTGATCAGAAGCAGCTTGTTCCCGATCCTCATCAGGAAAAGAAAATATCATTTCATCGGGATCAAACCCGGCATAAGGAGGATTTAGGATTTTGTGATGCCATGGTGTATGATGATAACCGGTATATTTATGCAGGCACAACTGCCGGAACCTTATGCCGAATAGATACCATTGAACTAAAAGTAGAGAAAATTGCTAATGTAATGCCTGCCGGAAGACTGCCTGCTTTAACTATTGACAGCAGTGGCACCTTGTTTGGTGGTGGAGGCATAAAAGGCGATACGCAATTATTTAAATGGAACCCAAATGACAATGTGATTACATTACTGGATAAAATTGAAGATGAGTACGGAAATATTCCGTCAAGAATACACGACATAGCGGTAGATAAACATGGCAAGCTCTATTTGGCTGAAAATGATAACCATAAAAGGTCATCTTACCTGTGGACAATTGAGAAATTTTAACGCTCACCCTTCAAAGCTAACCAACCGGTCAACGCTCTTAAAATTGCTCAATTTGGGTTTAACTAGAACAATAACATATGGATAAATTAGAATTTGATAGTAAAGCCATAGCTCTATTTCTTTTACGGGTACTTATAGGCTGGCATTTGTTGTATGAAGGATTGATAAAATTAGGTGATCCTAATTGGAGTTCTGTTGGATTTTTAAAAGCGTCTCAAGGCCCATTTTCCGGAATTTTTCTTTCGATTGCTGAAAATGAAACGTTTCTTAATGTGGCTGATTTGCTAAATGAATGGGGCTTAACCGTTATTGGTCTGTTACTAGTCGCCGGCTTGTTTACACGTATATCAGCTTTTGCAGGAATGTCTTTACTATTCACATACTACTTATGTGCTCCTCCCTTCGTTGGCTTAGAATATGCAGCTCCTTCCGAAGGCAATTACCTGATAGTGAACAAAACTTTGATTGAGGCATCGGCATTGCTGTTACTTGCAATTTTTGCTGCTGAGAATTACCTGGGAATCGACATGCTAATTAAACGAAGAAGAGTCGATTAGCAGAGAATTGGCAAAAATAATTATAAGAAATTGAATTACGACAAATCATGAAAGATAAAGAATCGAAAAATAAAAGTAACAAGCCATCTACAAAGGAGGATAGCACCAATAAAAAATTTAAAGCGAACAGAAGATCTGTGATCAAAGCTTTTGCTTCGGCGCCTGTTTTTGCTGCCTTTGCTTATGAGTGGGGCAAAATGGCTAACTATAAAAGCAAAAAAAAGAATGACAGACTTAAACTTTTAAAGGAGTTAGGGTTGAAAGAGCAAAAATCAATCTTGCCATCATCTATCCCGACTGGTCATTCTGATCATATCCGTATAGGTGTAATAGGATGTGGTGAAAGATCCATGCGTGTTTTGAGAGCGGCAGGCTTTCTTTGGGAAGAAAAGCTCAGGGGCTTGAAAGCTGAGAATAATATTTCTGCACTTGAACATTGGATGAGTCAGGAAGATTTTAATATATCTATCATGGGCATTTGTGATGTTTTCGATATGCGGGCTGAAGCTGCTGTTGCTCAATCTAAAAACAGCCTTCAGGCTGTAAGAAATTCTACATCTATTCAGGGAGCCAAGCGCTACAAAAATTATCATGATCTGCTGGCAAGCAAAGATATTGATGCGGTTATCATTGCGACTCCCGATCATCACCATGCACAAATGACCATAGATGCTATTAAGGCTGGTAAACATGTATATTGTGAAAAAAGTCTGACGCGCACCGAGGAGGAGGTTTACAAGGTTTATGACGTAGTCAAAAATAGTGGATTGGTTTTTCAATTGGGTCATCAAGTGAGACAAAACCCAATTTATGGCCAGGCACGAGACTTAGTACGCAAGGGGGCCTTGGGGCAAGTCAACCTGGTAGAGTGTACTTCCAACAGAAATAGTGCACATGGCGCCTGGGTAAGAAACATGGATCATGGCAAGCCCAAACCGGGAAATGCAAAGAGCATTGATTGGGAACAATGGCTTGGTACAAGGCCAAAAGTGCCATTTAGTACAGACAGGTATTACAACTGGACCAAGTATTGGGACTATGCCAATGGCTTGGGGGGGCAATTGTTTTCACATGAATTTGACGCCGTCAATGGAATCCTGGAGTGTGGTATTCCAAAAACGTGTGTAGCGTCAGGAGGGTTATACCACTACCATGATGGTCGGGATATTCCTGATGTGTTTCAGGCAACCTATGAATTTCCAGACAAAAGGATGTCGTTGTTATATAGTGCCACCTTGATGAATAGCCGTTCGCGCGGAAGGGTTTTTATGGGTAGTGATGCTTCAATGGAAATTGGCGGCGATTTGAAAATAACAGCAGATGCCATGTCTGCCAAATACAAGAAGCAGCTTAGATCAGGTTTGATTACAACTCATCAGCCACTTTTGTCCCTTTCACCAAATTCAAATATTGATGGTACTACATCAGCCACTGCCAAATACTATGCAAGCCGAGGGCTAACAAATGTGGTAATCAACGGTAAAAAAGTAAATGTAACCCACCTTCATATTAAGGAATGGCTTAGTGCTATTCGGAATGGAACAACGGTAAGCTGTGGCATAGACGTGAGTTTTGAAGAAGCTATTGCCGTAATAATGAGTACTAAATCGTACCGTGAAAAGCGTATGGTAGAATGGGACCCGGTAAAAAGGAGGATTGTTTAAAGATAAATAGGGGATTTATAACCGCATTAGATATTACTAATGTCTGAGCGCAAAACCAGATTTGTTATATTAAACAGAAAGATGTTGGCATCGATTATCTGCAAATTAAGTTGATATGTTTTTTGAAAATCAATGCGAAATAATATTCAAAACCTATTATCTGAAAATGGCATACTTTTTTATCAGTCTACTATTATTGAAGGCAAGATTAAATGTCTTAAAATCATGAAATTTAATTATCATCACTCTTTTAATTGATAAAGATGACCACTAATAGAAATTTGATTTGGTTTTGCATGCTTTTTGCATTGCCGCTGATTTTTGCATGTACTTCTGAAAAAAAAGGAATTGTATTTGAACAGGACAATGAAAGGCACTTATTTGAAAGCGATAAAATCAAGCTTGAGATTAGCAATACAACTGGAATTGTGGTATTCCAAAAAACTGAGAATGCATTATTGTCAATGGTTTTAGCTGGAGATGTCCCACATTATATTGTTGTCAATGGCGTCGCCATAAATCAATTTGTTATCGATAGTAAAAAAACAAAATTCACTGAAATAGAAAACAACTACGGCCCTGGCAAGTGCTTGTTGATTGTAGCCAATGCCAATGGACCATCAAATTCTGTAATCGAAAAGAATATGAGTATCGATATTTTTGATGCGTTTCCTGAATCAGCCATCATAAATATTACCTACCGGAATGTCAATTCAACCCCTGGCCTAACCATTGACAAAGAAGTTAACAATAGTTTCACGCTGGATGCCAGGCTTATCAATGATGCAAATGGCAAGCATGATTTTTGGATACTTCAAGGAGGTTCTTATATAAAGCGACCTGATTGGATATTGCCGGTAACCGATAATTTTTCTTTTGATAATTTTCAGGGGCAGCAAATTGAGAAAGGTGAAGTTGGAGGGGGGCTCCCCGCACTCGATGTATGGTGTAAAGAATCCGGGATTTTGATTGGCAGCTTAAGGGAAAAGCCCACACTTATTTCGCTCCCTGCAAGAGTAAATGCAGATAATTCCTTAGAAATAGGTATCGAATATAAAAGGGATAAACTTGAATTTAAGAATACCTATGAAACCATCCCCATGGTAATTGCAGTCCATGACGGAGATTATTACAATGGATTAAGAACCTATGCAAAAATCATGGCACGCAATGGTTTTGAAATGCTTACTCCTGTTGACGATGCCTACGAACCGATCTGGTGTGGATGGGGTTTTGGACCAGATTTTACCCAGCAGCAGATGATTGAGATGATACCCATTGTCAAAGATTTTGGCTTCAAGGTAGTCACTGTTGATGCTGGTTGGTTTTATTATAATGGGGATTATGAACCTCGTGATGACACTTTTCCATTTGGAGAGGAAGGCATGAAGAATTTTGTTCAAATATTCCATGACAATGGATTGAAAATAAAGATTTGGATCACTACGGATATTGCAGGAGAAAAGATTGCTGCAGAGCACCCTGAGTGGTTATTGCTTAACAAAGACGGCGAAACAGAAGGGTTTAAATTTTTGGGTAAGCAATACACACCTTTCCTATGTCCGGCAGTTGAAGAGGTACAGGGCTATTACAGAAAAATGGCCGGAAAATTTATCGGTGAATGGGGATTTGACGGATTCAAGGTAGATCAGGAATTGATCAATGGGGTAGGGAAGTGTTATGCAAAAGAGCATAACCATAAATACCCTGAGGAATCTGTGGAAGCGCTTCCTGAGATTTATAAAATTTTGTACGAGGAGACTGTGCAAATAAAACCTGATGCAATTTTTGAAGTATGCCCTTGCGGAACGTTCCCTTCGTTTTACAAAATGCCATTTTACAATCAGCCCGTTTCTTCAGATTTCAATACCACATGGCAAATCCGCCATAGAGGAAAGACGATTAAAGCTTTGATGGGTCCTTTTGCAGCGTTTTACGGAGATCACATTGAGCGGCATTATACGGATGAAAATTTCCCGTCTATGGTTGGTGTAGGGGGAATTTTAGGTACCATGTTCGTCAGCAAAGAAGAAGACAATGCTGACTTTCTAAGGGTAAAATACCCGGGCTATCTTTCTCCCGAGCGAAAGAGTCTCTTCACTAAATGGCTAAAAATATATAATGAGCATAAACTAAGCAAAGGTGAGTATCTGAACCTGTATGACATTGCTTATGACTTACCTGAAACCCATACGATAAGGAAAGAAGGGATATTGCACTATGCATTTTATGCAGATAATTGGGATGGAGAAATCGCGTTTCGAGGACTGGACGAAAAAACTTATGCCATAATTGATTATGAAAACCACAAGAAACTTGGTGAAATAACCGGAAATGGAATGTTGAACCTTAACTTCGAAAGCCACCTGTTAGTGAAAGCTGTGCCTATTAATTAGGAGGCACTGGTTATGCATAATATGAGAAGAATGTAATGACAATGGCTTACGACAACTATTATTTAACCAAAGATTTGTTTGGAGAACCATATCCGGAACTTATGGATTTTTTAAGAATTTTCCGGATAGAGGCAAGTTGTTGGACTTGGGTTGCGGACAGGGCAAAAACACCTGAAGCCTGGCACAATGAGCATAACCGGTTTTATAATAATGTGGTAGCAGAGTGTGGTGCAAATGATATCGTCTTGAACCTCATTGAAGAAAATAAAGCGAGAGACATTGATGTAGCAGAAAGAGTTAGCAGCAGTGGTTTTGGCATGGCATATTTGACAAATCTATTCAAACCACCGGTAGAAGGTTATACCGATGTGGCTTATGGCGACAATGTGGTAATTAATAATATCTTTTATAAAAACTCCAATACCCTTCATGAAAAAGCGTCGACAACCGCTCAAATTGTTTTTGATTGGAATGCCACTCCTGAGTTTGGAGGAGTTTTTAATAATAACATTTACGGTGGTGCCACAGAAGTAGAAGCGTTTTACTTCACAGATGCAGGGCTTCAAGACCCGCCTCACAAATCGAATACAACCACTCGGCAATTTGAGCATCACTACCCTAAA
>VAPM010040855.1_pt1 | contig 12315 bp, 4 predicted proteins | sample 3395091 | NCBI WGS metagenome assembly VAPM01 (sample SAMN08290445, study PRJNA428436) | hydrothermal vent metagenome | isolation source: Deep-sea hydrothermal vent chimney 3 | place: Pacific Ocean: Juan De Fuca Ridge | reverse complement strand
GCTCCCGGATTTTGCGGCCACCGACGCCGGATAGTGGATATGGGCGTACATCTACAAACTACGTTTCTATTTGGGAGTGTATATAGTACTAGCATAATTATTGATTTAATCAATGGTTAGGCATACTTAACCATGATCGGCGGGAAAACCGACGAATACCTCGACCAGGGGACACTATAAGGTGGCGTTAACGGTGGGAAGAACTATTGCAAACACGCTCAGGCATGGCCTTTTACCGGCCCTGTTATGCAGCTTTGTATTGGCTTCGGCAACTGCGGCGCGGGCCGAAACGCTTGCCGAACTGATCGCCGAGCTGACCCAGAAAAGCAACCTTGTAAATGCCGCCAAGGATGACCTGGCGGCGGCCCGCGAGCGGGCCAAGGTGACCCTTGGCGATTGGTATCCGGAACTCAATATTGCCGCCGCCTACGGGGCCGAACGGCAACTGAAGCCAACGGTCAGCGATACCGCCATGGTGACCCGCGACGCCGATATCACGATCACCCAGTTGTTATGGGATTTTGGCAAGACCAACGCCGATGTCCGGCAGTCGGCGCTGGTTATCGACCAGACCCAGGCGGTGCTTGAAACCGTCCTTCAGGACGTCTTGCTGCGCGGCGTCACCGCCTATTTGAACGTCACCCGCAATGTCCGGTCGCTGGATTTCGCCAGGCGCTCCGAAGCCAACATCAAGAAGCAGACGGAACTTGAAAACGCCCTGGTCGAATCGGGCAAGGGATTTTCGACCGACGTTCTGCAAGCCAAGGCCCGCCTGGCCGGGGCTGAATCGCGGCGCATCGTGTCCTTCGGCGGCCTGGAGGTCGCCAAAAACGAATTTCGCGCCGTCTTCGAGCGGCAGCCGCAGGCTCCCGAAAACTGGGTCATACCGGAAACGCCACAGGCGTCCCTGCCGCCGACCCTGGAAGACGCCATCGCCATCGCCTTCGACAATAACCCCGGCCTGAGAGCCGAGGTTATCGGCACCCAGATAGCCGCCGAGACAATCAATTCGACACGGTCGAGTGAGTTTTACCCGACCCTGAAAGGCGTATTGGAGCAATACTACAAGAAGGATTATGCCGGAACGGTCGGCTATCAGCGGCAGTCCGAGGCCCGTATAGAGTTGAACTTTCCGTTTAATCTGGGCCTGACGTCGGTCAATACCTTGCGTGCATCGAAAAAAGATCATTCCGCGACGGTGCGGCGGGTCGCCGACCGCCGGGATGTCATAGAACAGCAGACCCGGAACGCATGGATCAACCTGGAAACCGCCCGCCTGACGACCACCGCGTTGAAAAACCAGGCGGAAATTGTCCAGCGGTTCCTGAAGGACGCCCGCGAGGAACGCAAGGCCGGACGGCGGACGTTGCTCGACGTTCTGGATGGCGAGACCCAGCTTCTCAACGCGCTGAGTGACGCGGCGGCGGCGGAAGTCGATGAGGCGGTCGCCGGCTATACGCTGCTGGCGGCCATGGGGCGGCTTTCCCCGACCCTGTTCACGGCCCAGTAGGACCTTTCCCTGCATTCCAGTTGGCCAGCGTCCGCGTCGTCGGTCGGGTGGCGCATTCTTCCAGCCGTATTCGCTTGGATGAGAATTTGCGGTCCTGTAAGGTCCTTGTCATGTTCTTGGTCTATAGTGATTCTTGTGTAGAGTGTTGCATAACTGGTCAACCGGATTATTTATCGGGCAACCGGCAATTAGCCGGAAACATTGGTGAGGTATAAACATGGCTCTTTCGACCCAAAATCAGAATACGGATGGAAACCAGCAAAACTCACCCGATTCGAGCGGCGCGATCCTGCTGATCGAAGCCACCGAGGGCACGCCTGTAGTCATTCCCGGTGGCGGCTGGCTGCTGAGCGCCGATGTTGTCCGCCAGGGACCCGACTTGCTGCTGATCGGCGCCGATGGCTCGAAAATTCTTATTCGCGACTACTTCAACCTTGAAAATCCGCCCAGCCTGATGACCGATACCGGCGCCATGTTGTCCGCCGACCAGATAATTACCTTCGCGGGACCGCTGGCCCCCGGCCAGTACGCCCAGGCGGTTACGACACCCGCCGCCGAGCCTATCGGCCAGGTTGTCACCGCCAGCGGCACGGTCGAAGCGGTGCGCCTTGATGGCACCAGGGTAACCCTGTCGGAAGGCGACCCGATTTATCAGGGCGACATTCTGGAAACCGCCGCCGACGGCGCCGTCAGCATTGAATTCGCCGACGCCTCGAATTTCTCGCTTGGCGAATCGGGCCGCATGACAATGGATGAAATGGTCTACGATCCCGGTATTCAGGATGGATCATTCAAGATTTCCATTGTCCAGGGCGTGTTCTCGTTCATCAGCGGCGAAATTGCCAAAACATCGCCCGACGCCATGGTCCTGAACACCCCGGTGGCGACCATCGGCATTCGCGGCACCACGGTAGTCGGTCGGGCCGACGCCGAAGGCAACCAGAACACTTTCACCCTGTTGCCCGACGCAAACGGCGATATCGGCGAGATCGTAATTTCCAATGGCGCCAGCGTCCTGATCGTTAATTTGGCCGGCGGCACGGTGACCGTGGCCAGGATCGATCAACCGATGTCGGAAGCTATCGTGCTGTCCCGGGATCAGATCGAGATGATCTACGGCGACACCATCCTGACACCCCTGGAAAACGCCCTGGATCAGGTCGATATCACCCCGGACATCGGCGACGAGGCGAGCGCCGATGCGCTGGTCGAGAAAATTTTGGCGGGCGTGGACACCGGGGATTCAGAGGTTAGCCTGGAAGTGGCATCGGGCGGCGAAGACGGTGACGGCGAAGGGGCGGACATGGCGGCGTTGCAGGCATTGGCCGACGCCGCCAGTTTGCTGCTTAACGAGGTAAACGGCGGCGGCGACGGCGGCAATGGCATCGTCGACGACGACGAAGATAATGTCGGCGGCCCCAACGGTGGCGGTGACGGCGGCAATGGTGACGGCGGCGACGACGATAACAATTCCAACCCCGGCGGTGGCGGGGGCAATACCGTTGTCAGCAACAGCGGTAACGTGATCGACGGCTATGTTGCCGGCGGCATTGTTTTTGCCGACAGTAACGGCAACGATATCCTGGATGCCGGCGAGGCCAGCAGCCTGACCGACCTGGGCGGCGGTTTCACGATCGTTGGCGGCTCGGGACCGCTGGTGATGACCGGCGGCATCGATACGGCTACCGGCCTGGCATTCGAAGGCATCATGCGGGCGCCGGCGGGATCGAAGGTAATCACGCCGTTGACCACGCTGGTCAGCGCCCTGGTCGAGGGCGGCCAGACACCGGCGATGGCGGAAACCCTGGTGCGGCAGGCGTTCGGGCTTCCGGCATCCGCCGACATCACGCAAACCGATCCCATCGCGGCATTGGTTTCCGGCGATCCGGACGGCGCCGATCTGTTCGCCGTCGGGGCACAAATTCTCAATTCGGCTATCCTCGGCGGCGCCTTGATTTCCGGTGCCGGCGGCGGTGACGCCGCGAGTGCGACAGACGCCGTATTCGCCGAATTCGCGGCCCAGATAATCGCCAGCGGCGGGACCGCCGACATTACCAGCCCGGCCCTGCTGACCCAGATCATAACGGATGTCGGCACCGCCTCCGGTACCGATGTTTCGGCGACGGTCGCGGGCGTGGTGAGCATTATTCAGGCCGTCAACGACCAGATCGACACGGTAGTTTCGGGGGGGTCGGGTGACGTAACCGCCTTTCTTACCCAGATTACCCAGGTTTCCATCGTCGCCCAGGGGGACGCCGCCGACGCGGTGGCCAGCGACCCATCCGGCGCCGTAGGTGATTTCACGGGGTCCGCATTGGCGGCGGCAGTCGCCGCCGCGGCCGATCAGGTCGGCGATGTCGATGGCCCGGGGGTCGATCCCTCTTCCAACGTCGCACCGGAAATCATGGTCAACGGCGACGCCTCGGGCGGCGGTTTTGGCCACAATATCCTGTTTGTTTCCGACAGCGGCGTCGGCGCCGATATAGGAGCCGTGCTTGAAGGCGACGGCCATACCGTGACCTACGTCATGGACGATTTCACGGGCGGCGGCAACCCGGCCCTGCTGGGTGACCTTTCGCAGTATGACTCGATATTCTGGAGCGCCTCGGGAAACGGCTCTGGCGATCAACATACCGATACATCCGTATTCGACAACCTGACCGACTACGTCGAGGCCGGCGGCTCCGTTTTCGTCACCGGGTACGATTCGATCGCCAGCCCGTATGATTCCAACCTGACCAGTTTTGTCGGCGGCACCGGAAGCTATGACAGCAGCAGCAGTTACCTTGGCCCCGATTCACCGGCGCTTGCCGACACCAGCCTGACCTCCGGCGTGGTCGATATCGGCGGCGTTATGCCGACCGGGTATTATGGCGACACCGACACCCTGTATCCCGATGATGGCACGGTGACCGTCGTTGAGAGCGATCACGGCTCGTCCTGGACCATCCGTACCCTCGGCTATGGCCAGGTCGCCTATGTGAGCAACGGACAGTATGGTACTTTCGGATCACATTCGTCATGGACGGATACCTCCACCGACGGCGACGGCGCCTACAACGCGGCGATCCGTAATTTCGCCTTCAACAACGGCGATAACGGTTTAAGCACCGACTTGGACACCAGTCTGCTGCTGGGGAACGTAACCATTTCCGATGCCGACGCCGGCGACGGCATCCTGTTGGTGACAATGAGCGTCGATAATGGAACGCTGGAAGTCACCGGTGGTAGCGGCCTGGACACACTGACCGGCGCCAGCACCGGTACGCTTGTCTTCAGCGGCACCCAAACGGCGATCAATGCGGCCCTGGCGGCCAATATTTCATACTCACCGAGCCTCGGCTTCAGCGGCAGCGATCATCTGACCGTCAGCGTCGATGATTCGGCCACGACTGGCGGCGGCGCAACGACTGAAGTCGAGGTCCTGATCACCGTGGACCCTGCCAACACCGCGCCCACGGCCGGTGGCGACGCCTTCACCATGGCCGAGGACGGGACGATAACCATCACCCAGGCCGAATTGCTGCAAAGCGCCGAAGATGTCGACGGCGATACCGTCCTGATCGGGGCCGGCGGCGTGACCTTCACCACCTCGACCATGTATCTTATGGAAGAAGACAGCGACAGCATCATCAGGATTGAAGCCGACGGAACGCGTACCGAGGTGGTGACGCAGGAGCAAATAATGGCCGTGACCGGCGAGACCAACGCCGACATGAATAATCGCGGCATCGCCACCGACAGCGATGGCAACCTGTTTTTCTCGGAAATTGAATCCGATGCGATTCTGATGAAGCCGGCGGATGGCGGCAGCCTCACCATGGTCGCTTCCCGCGCCGACATGATGGCGGCTACCGGTCAGGGCTCCGCAAATCCCATGTCTCTGGCCGTCGGCAGCGACGGAATGGTTTATGTGTCGGACCACACCAGCAATTCGGTGCTGCGGATTAATCCTGACGGCGGCGCGGTCAGCCAGCTGGTTTCCGAATCGTCGCTAAGCGGTTTGCCGGGAATAACTTCCGCGGTCCTGGTCGGCGGCGTCGTCGCGGCCCCGGATGGCATGCTCTACATCGCCTCCGAAGGCGAACCGAATTCGATTTTGGCTATCGATATCGAGACCGGCGAGGCCTCGGTACTGGCCAGCGGCGCCCCGTTTACCGACCTTGATGTCTATATGACGCTGGCCCCGAACGGCGACCTGATTGTCGCCGATGATACCGACGCCGATACCATTTACCGGGTGGTGACCAGCGGCGACGATACCGGTACGGTAACGACATTCCTGTCCAAGGTGGAAATCGAGGCCGTGACCGGTGGCGACGCCAGCCTTGAAGGCGGCATCGGCTTCGATTCTCTTGGCAATTTCTTCGTTGCCGAGGAGAACGAGGACGCCATCTTCCGCTGGTCCGGTTACGATTCCGACAGTGGAACCATCGACCCCGCATCCGGCCAGTTGTATGTTTCGGAAGCGCAGTTAACCGACACGGTGGGGGGGGGTGATCCGGACCTGGAAGGCGGCATGACATTCTTCAACACCAGCCAGAATGTAACCGCCGATACGGATGGATCGTTTGACTTCACGCCGCCGCCGGACTTCACCGGCCCGGTCACCATTCAATACGACGTCACCGACGGCGAGGCGACGCAATCTGCGTTCTCGAACCTTACCGTGACCCCGGCCAATGATGCCCCCGATGCCGTCGCCGACAGCGCCACGGTTGAAGAAGACGGCGCGGTGACCATCGCGGTGCTGGACAACGACAGCGATGCCGATGGCGATACGTTAAGCATATACGCGGTAACCCAGGGCGCCAACGGCACGGTCGTAATGAACGAAGGAGACGGTACCGCTACCTACACCCCGGACCCGGACTTCTACGGCGAAGACAGCTTCACCTATATGGTGTCCGACGGCAACGACGGCGTGACCACCGAAACGGTTTCGGTCACCGTCACCGCAGTCAATGACGCACCGGCAATTTCGCTTGCCGGCGGCAGCGGCGGTGACGGCCTGAAGATAGCGGTTATCGGCGGCAGCAGCAACGCCACGGAAGACGATGCGACGGACCAGTTGAACGACAGTTCCGTATTCAACTTCACCGCCACCGCATTCAATGCCTCGGATTATTCAACCGCCGGCGCGTGGTCGACCGTTTTGGCCGACTACGCCGCCGTGGTTATCGGCGGCAGCGGATACGGCGACGGTGAATACGCCGACTATAACCTGTACCCGGCGCTCGCGGATTTCGTTGATAATGGCGGCGGCGTGGTCACCAACGGCTGGTATGGGCACTCGCTCAGTTCTGCCTTTCCGTATCTGAGCGAGGCGCTCTATATCAGCCCGGCTTCCAGCCCCGGATATTTCGTAGGAAATGAAGGTGAAAGTATCACTGTCCTGGATTCCACGCACCCGATCACCGATGGCATCGCCAGTTATACCGGTTCGGCCTCTTATAATCCGGTCCTGAAACATCTGGACAGCGCGGCGACGGTCCTGGCGACTATGCCGGGAGGCACCGCCATCGCCTACGAGACCGTCGGCGAAGCCAACACGGTCTTCCTGAGCGGCATGTACCTGGGCAACGACGGCCTTTACAGCATCGCCAATTTGCGCAGCGGCGGCGAGGATCAGTTGTTCGAACAGGCGGTAAACTGGGCGGCCCAGGGCGGCGGTCTGGCGGCCGATGAGGATACCCCGCTGGCGCTGGGTAGTTTGACCATTTCCGACGTCGATGCCGGCGGCGGCATCCTCACGGTGACCCTGAACGCCGGCAACGGCACGCTGAACCTGTCGGGTGAACCCGACTTGGAAATAATCAGCGGCGACGGCACCGATACCTTTGTCTTCAGCGGCACCCAGGACGCCATCAACGCCGCCCTGGCGAACGATATTACCTATCAGGCGACGGCCAACTACTATGGCGAAGACACCTTGACCGTTAGCGTCGATGATTCGGCGACGGACGGCGGCGGCAGTGTGACGACCGACGCCTTCACCTTCACCGTAGCGCCGGTCAACGACGCCCCGATAGCCGAGAACGACACCATCATCACCAATGTTATCGATGGTTCGTCGATCGGTATTCCTTCCTTCGTGCTGACCGGCAATGACAGCGACGTGGAAGGCGACAGCCTTACCATCGATTCGGCATCGACGACATGGACCGACGCGTCAGCAATGGTCGATGGCAACAACGATGTGGTGTTCGGACCGCCGGACGACTTTGATGACTCGATCGGGTCGTTCTCGTACACCGTCAGTGACGGCCAGGACAGCAGCGCGGCGGCGACCGTCGATGTGGTCTTCGTAAGTGGAAGCACGATCAACGGCACAAGCGCCGACGATACGATCATTAGTGGTTCCGGCGGTGACAGTCTGCTCGGCGGCGACGGCAACGATATCCTGTTCGGCGGCGGCGGCGGCGATACCCTGTATGGCGGCAGTGGCGCCGATGTGTTCGGCTACTATTCCACCGGCGATTCCGGACCGGGAGCTGGCAACCGTGATGTTATCGGTGATTTTGACGCCGGGACATCGGCCACCGCCGTAGATTTTATCAATATCGCAGATTTCACAGTCGGCATGTTTAGCTACCTGGGGGATTCGTCCAATGAATTTACCGGCAGCGGCCATACCGAGGCCAACTTCAACGACAGCACCAAAATTCTGCAAATAGATGCCGACGGCGACGCCGTTGCCGACGTTGAAATTGAATTAACCGATGTCGCCGTTACCGATCTTGACCAGAGCGATTTTACCTATGCCGCGGGCGCGGGTTGATCCGGCGGCTATACAAATTCCGCTAAATTGCGCTATCTTGTCGTCCTGTTCGCAGCCCGTCGATTGACTGGGAAAGATCGGGGTAAATGAAAGAGCTTATCCGCCGCCTGTTTACAAGACCGGTGATCGCCGTTGAATTGATTGTCGCCTCGGTCTTTATCAGCATCCTGGCGCTGGCCAGTCCGCTGTTCGTCATGCAGGTGTTGAACCGCTATGTTTCACATGGCGTCGACGCCACCCTGGCGACCCTGGTCAGTGGCGTGTTGATCGCCATAATTCTTGAATTCGCCCTGCGCCGGGCGCGTCTGCGGCTGGCCCGCGGAGTCAACGTGATGCCCGACGAGGCGGCCGCCCTAAACGCCTTTAATGTTCTAAGCCGGGCCAGGATGTCGGCCCTGGAAAAGGTACCGGCGGAAGCCCGCCGGGAAATTGTCAATGGCGTTTCCGCCCTGGAATCCGCATATAACGCCAACAATGTCGCCACCGTTCTCGATGTCCCCTTTTCCCTGGTTTTCATCTTCGTTCTGTATCTGATCAAACCGGTGATCGCCCTTATCGCCGTCAGTTTCCTGCTGGTGATTTTCCTGACCGGCGTGTTGTCCGGAATATCGCTGCGCAACAAGACCGCCGAGCTACAGCAGACTACGGCCCAGGGCAGTGCGCTGCTGGGTACGGTGGCCCGCGAGGGGGACACCGTCAGGGCCTTCAATGCCGGTAATTTCCTGCGTCAGGCCTGGCAAAACCAGATCCGCCACTCGCAGCGAAAGCGCCGGGATATGGCGTCGGCCATGGGCGCTATCCAGACTTTTACCCAAACCGCCAACGGCCTGATGGGGGTCGCCGTGATCGGCGTCGGCGCGACCCTGGTAGTGCTTGGCGAAATGAATTCCGGAGCCATGATCGGCTGCAACATTCTGGCCGCCCGCGCCATGCAGCCGATATCGAAATTTTCCCAGCTCGGTGTGGGATTCGCCAGGGCGCGCCAGGCGTTACAGGCCTTCCGGCAAATGGCGGCGGCGCCGCTGGAAGCCGATAGCGGGTCGGCGATGGCGGAATACAAGGGCGGACTGGAATTTCGCGATGCCGCCTTCGCGTTCGGCGGTGGCGTCTCGCCATTATTTGAATCCCTGTCGCTGAAGCTGGAGCCCGGAACCGTGCTGGTGGTGACCGGGTCCAATGGCGCCGGCAAAACGACCCTGGCCAGGCTGATCGCCGGATTATTGGAACCCACCCGTGGGCAAATTCTTGTCGATGGCCTGGACTTGCAGCAAATCGCCCCCGAATGGTGGCGCAAGCAAATTATTTATCTGCCACAGGAACCGTCCCTGTTGAACGCGACCATCGAGGAAAACCTGCGCATCAACAACCCGGACATGGAACCGGCGGCCCTGAACGAAATCGTCAAGGCCGCCGGTTTGCGGCGTTTTCTGGATGAAAGTCCAAACGGGTTCGAAACGCCGATTGTCGATAACGGCTGGCGACTGTCGGAAGGAATCCGCCGCCGCATCGCCCTGGCCCGGGCCCTGGCGACCGGCGGTATGCTGGCCATCATCGACGAGCCGACCGAGAGCCTCGACGCCGAGGGTTGCGCCGCGATCCATGCGGTATTGGGCCAACTGGTGCAACGGGGCTGTACGGTGATCGTCATGTCGCACGACCGGAACATCGTCAAGGGACGGCATGTGGTTCTTGACCTGGATGCGAAACCGGCCCCCACCGTAAAGCTGGTAACGCCGACCGAACAACGGGTCGTAAGGCCACCGGCGCAGACGGGAACCAGCCAGTGACCCCGGCGGCAAGACCGGTGAAGCCTCCGCCCAAGGAAACCGGCCAGACCCCGTCCGGGCAACAGGAAGGCATAGGCTATGCGTCACACCTGATTTTACTGCTGTGCGTCACCGTATTGGTCGCCTTCGGCCTGTGGTCGACGGTCAGCACTATCGATATTGTCAGCATGGCGAGCGGCGAGGTCGTGCCCGCGACCCAGGTCAAGACCGTGCAGCACCTGGAAGGCGGTATCGTGCGGAAAATTCTGGTCAAAGAGGGTGATTTGGTTAAAAAGGGCCAGTCCCTGGTCGTGCTGGCGGCGACATCCAGCGGTGCCGACGTTGGCGAATTGCGCGTCCGCCTGACCTTCCTGCGCATCGAAATCGCCCGCCTGGAGGCGCAGACCAAGGGCTTGGATAAACCCCGTTTCGATGCCGATCTTATTGCCAACTACCCCGACCGGGTGCGCCAGGCGGAGGCCTTGTTCCTGGCCAGGCGGAACATGCACAATAACCAGATCACCAAACAGAAACTGGTGATCCGCCAGCATAATCACGAAATCAACGAAATAAAAACCCGCATCAGGAACAACAAGGCGAACCTGGTGTTAGTCAAAGAGCAGGTCGCGATCAGCGCCGATTTGCTGAAAAAAGACCTGACCAACCGCTATACGCACCTGGAACTTCTCAAGGAAGAAGGCAAACTGAGCGGCAGTATAGAAGAAGACGCCTCGGCGCTGGGCCGCGCCATAGCTTCCCTGGACGAGGCCAAGGCGACGCTACAGGACCTGTTGTATGTGTTCGATGAAGATAATCGCAGCAAACTGGATCAGGCCTATGTCTCATACGGTGAATTGAGCCAGCGCATGCAGAAGTTTGGCGACAGCCTGAAGCGGACCGTCGTTCGTTCACCGGTCGACGGCATCGTCAAGACACTTTACGTATTCACCGTCGGCGGCGTCATCAGGCCCGGTGACGCCGTCGCCGATATCGTCCCTGGAAACGACCGTCTGCTAATCGATGCCAAACTGCCGACGGCGGATATCGGATACGTCAGTTCGGGCCAGCTTGCGACCCTGAAGCTGGCCACCGCCGATGCCGTGCGTTTCGGCAGCATTACCGGTCGCGTCCAGACGGTCAGCCCGGACGCCCTGGTCAACGAGAAGGGAATGCCCTTCTACAAGGTAATGATCGCCCCCGAAAACAATCAATTCGAGAAGAATGGGCGAAAATACAAGCTATTTCCAGGCATGCGGATTTCAGTCAGCATCCACACCGGCGAACGCACCGTATTCGAATACCTGACCGGCCCCTGGCGCACCGCCATGGACAGCGCCTTCCGCGAGCGATAAGGCGGCCATAATGTTCGAATTAACCGATGTGCAGCGCCAAATTCAGGAAACGGCCAGGAAGATAGCCGAACACGAAATTCGTCCCCGCGCCGCCGAAATCGACCGCGCAGAGGCTTATCCCTGGGACAACGTGGAAATTCTCAAACAGGCCGGCTTCATGGGCATGACCATCCCGGAAGCCTATGGCGGACCCGGCCTGGGTTACCCCGAGGCGGTGATTGTAGTCGAGGAAATGGCCAAGGTATGCGGTGTTACCGGGCGTATCGTCGTGGAAGCCAACATGGGCGCCATCGGCGCCATCATGGCCTATGGATCGGACGCGCAAAAGCGGCTGGGTGCCGAATGCGTGCTATCCGGTGACAAGCCGGCCATCTGCATTACCGAACCCGGCGCCGGATCGGCAGCCACCGAAATGACCACGCGGGCCGACAAAAATGGCGACCACTGGGTATTGAACGGAACCAAGCACTGGATCACCGGCGGCGGAATTTCGCGGCTGCACCTGATTTTCGCCCGCGCCTTCGATGAAAATGGCGCGGAACTGGGCATCGCCGGTTTCATCGCCCTGCGCGACCCCGACAAGGGTACGCCACCGGGCCTGACCATCGGCGCCCGCGAACCCGCCATGGGCCTGCGTGGCATACCCGAAACCGAAATCATCCTTGATAATTTAAAAGTGCCGGACGATATGGTCATCGTCCCCACGGCCGGTCTGAAGCATGGTTTCGGCGGCCTGATGAGCGCATATAACGGCCAGCGCATCGGGGCGGCCACGGTGGCGCTGGGGATCGCCCAGGGAGCGTTTGAACTGGCGCTGGACTACGCCCGGACCCGGCGCCAGTTCGGTCGGCCGATCTGTGAATTTCAGGGTTTGCAATGGATTCTGGCCGATATGTCGACGGCCCT
>VAPM010235547.1_pt1 | contig 12316 bp, 24 predicted proteins | sample 3395091 | NCBI WGS metagenome assembly VAPM01 (sample SAMN08290445, study PRJNA428436) | hydrothermal vent metagenome | isolation source: Deep-sea hydrothermal vent chimney 3 | place: Pacific Ocean: Juan De Fuca Ridge | reverse complement strand
GAGCTGATCACCCCTATTGCCATGGAAGAAGGGCTGCGCTTTGCAATTCGTGAAGGTGGCCGTACTGTTGGCGCCGGCGTCATCAGCGAAATTATCGAATAAGTGGGAAATAATGATACCGACAGATAAAATTCGTATCAGGTTGAAGGGTTACGATCATAAACTGCTCGACCAGTCGACTAAAGAAATCGTAGAGACGGCTAGACGAACCGGTGCTACTGTTGCCGGTCCGATTCCATTACCGACAAGCATCAATAAATATACGGTTCTTCGTTCACCTCATGTGAATAAAAAGTCTCGTGAGCAGTTTGAAATGCGTACCCATCGTCGACTATTAGATATCCTTGAGCCGACTCAACAGACCATTGACTCATTGATGAAACTTGAGCTGTCTGCCGGCGTTGATGTGGAGATCAAGCTTCCCTGATCCGGATGTACAAGACGGTCAGGGAGTCACAACGGGTAATTGAAGAATTACGGGTAAACAAATGCCGAAAACAAAAGGAATACTTGGACGAAAGATAGGAATGACCAGGATCTATAATGAGAATGGTCGGTCAATTCCTGTTACCGTTATTGAAGCGGGTCCATGTACCATATTGCAAAAGAAGACCGAAGCCAAAGAAGGCTATAATGCCATCCAGGTAGGTTTTTTAGAGAAGAAACAAGCTCGATTGAATAAGCCGGAATCCGGTCATTTCAAGCGTTCCGGTGGGAAGGGTTTTTATCATGTCCGGGAGTTCAGGGTTGCTGATCCTGAATCTTTCGATCTCGGCCAGGAAATCAATCTCAATGAAGTACTTCAGATCGGTGACAAGGTAGACATTACCGGTAAAGTCAAGGGGCGTGGATTTCAGGGTGTAATGAAACGACATGGTTTTGCCGGTGGTAAGGCATCCCATGGTTCCGGATTTCATCGGGCACCGGGTTCAATTGGTTGTTCAGCGTATCCCGGTCGAGTCATTAAGGGCAAAAAAATGCCTGGACGGATGGGAAACAATACCGTTACCCAGAAAAATTTGACTATTATTGATATCAGGGATGAAGAGAACGTTCTTCTCGTTGAGGGGACCGTACCCGGTGCGAAAAACGGGTTACTCAGTATCTATACTAAAGCATAGATTTCCATCTGCTGTTGAAGGAGAAACACATGGCAGTGTGCGATGTTGTTAACAGCTCCGCTGAAAAAGTCGGAGAAGTAGAGCTCAATGAAGCTCTGTTTAATGTGGAGGTAAAGACCTCCATATTGCACGAAGTGGTCTGTATGCAGCGGGCTAATCGTCGATCAGGCAATGCCTGCACAAAAAGTCGCGGTCAGGTACGCGGCGGCGGGGCAAAACCCTGGCGTCAGAAGGGTACCGGACGAGCGAGAGCAGGATCCCGGACATCACCGATCTGGCGCGGTGGCGGTGTAACCTTTGGTCCCAAAACCAGAGATTACAGTTACCAACTGCCTAAAAAGGTACGTCGACTTGCTTTGAAAATGGCAATTTCCGCTCGCAATGCAGAGGGAAACATGGTCGTTGTCGATGATCTGAACCTGCCGGAAATCAAGACTAAAGATTTTGTCCAGGTCATGAAAAACTTTCAGTTCAAGGACTGTCTGGTGGTAATGGCTGGTAATGACCCTGTTGTTGCAAAATCGGCTCGGAATGCCGTTGGCTATAAAGTGTTGCCGGTAGCCGGTGTGAATGTCTATGATATCCTTAAACATTCCAAGCTGATGCTGGTCCAGGGATCTATTGCGCAGCTTGAAGAGAGGTTGATGGTATGAAGGTTCTGTATGAAGTTGTAAAGAGCCCTTGCCTGACTGAAAAAAGTAATGCTCTTCAGGAGTTGCAGGGAACTATAGTCTTTAAAGTTGATCCGCGGGCCAATAAAATCGAGATTAAGCAGGCGGTAGAAAACCTGTTTGATGTCAAGGTCGCCAGTGTTAAAACTGCTAACATGCGGGGCAAGAAAAAAAGAGTAGGTGTAAAATCCATGGGCCGTACCAGCAATTGGAAAAAAGCCTATATTACACTGTCAGAGGGTGAGATCAACTTTCTTGATGAGTTGTAGGCCGCTTTATCTGGTAGGTTGGAAAGCTCGTATTGAGATAAGTTAACGGGAAAAACAATGGCAATCAAGACGCATAAACCGACATCGCCCGGGAAGAGGCATCAGGTATCGATACATAACCCGGATATATCCTCAAAGAGACCTGAAAAATCACTTGTAGCGCCTTTAAAGAGCAGCGGTGGTCGTAACAGCTATGGTCGAATCACGGTCAGGCATCGTGGTGGCGGACATAAACGAAAATATCGTATTATTGACTGGAAACGAAATAAAACCGGAATTGTCGCAACAGTAACGGCCATCGAGTACGATCCGAACCGTTCAGCACACATCGCGCTGTTGACATACAGCGACGGTGAAAAAAGATATATTCTTGCTCCGAGCAATGTAGCTGTCGGAGACACCATTATGGCCGGCGACGATGTTGACATTAAGCCAGGCAACTGCCTGCCCATGGTCAATATTCCACTCGGTACCATTATCCACAATGTGGAAATGAAGATCGGCAAGGGCGCCCAGATGGTTCGCTCGGCCGGAGCGTCGGCACAGTTAATGGCTAAAGATGATGATTTTGTTCTGGTTAAACTGCCCTCCGGTGAGGTTCGAAGGTTCCGTAAGGAATGCAGAGCCTGTATCGGTGCAGTCGGTAACGCCGAACATGGCAGTGAAAAATTAGGTAAGGCGGGACGTTCCCGTTGGAAAGGACGTCGTCCTTCTGTTCGTGGTGTAGCCATGAATCCCATCGATCATCCAATGGGCGGCGGTGAGGGAAAGAGTTCCGGTGGGCGACACCCCTGTACTCCATGGGGGGTACCGACCAAGGGATTCAAGACACGAAAACGGAAAGGTTCCGATCGCGATATCATCACCAAGCGCTAGTACTATCAGGAGAATAAAACAATGGCTCGTTCCGTAAAAAAGGGTCCTTTCATTGATGAACACCTTTTAAAAAAGGTTGAGCAAGCCCAGGAGTCAGGATCTCGTAAGGTCATTAAAACCTGGTCGAGACGATCAGACATCATCCCGGATATGGTCGGACTGACCTTTGCCGTTCACAATGGCAAGAAGTTCATTCCGGTGTATGTGACTGAAAATATGGTTGGCCATAAACTCGGAGAATTTTCTCCGACCCGTACATATTACGGGCACGCCTCAGATAGAAAGAGTCGGTAAAAGCTGATCGCTGAAGGTTAAGATAAGGAGCACTACGATGGAAACTAAAGCCGTCGCAAAATATATTCGTATCTCTCCGCAAAAGACTAGGCTGGTTGCCGACGTCGTTCGGGGGATGGATGTTGAAACTGCTATTACAACTCTGCGTTTCATGCCGAAAAAGGCCGCACGTATTTTACGTAAGGTCATTGAATCCGCAGTGGCCAATGCTGATCAGATGGAAACCATTGATGTGGACAGTCTCTACGTCAAAACCATTCTGATCGATGGTGGGCCGAGCCTGAAGAGATTTCGTCCTCGGGCAATGGGCAGGGCAACACGAATTATAAAGAGAACCAGCCATATTACAGTGGTCGTGGATGAGGCCTGATCGGGCTCATTCCTGGTGTACTTTTTTGTGTGTATAAATCAACTGTTAGAGGCAACGGAGGAAAACCTTGGGACAAAAAGTTAATCCCATTGGATTGCGGTTGGGCATAACCCGCTCTTGGGAATCTATCTGGTATGCGAATAAGGACTATGCTGTTAATCTTTTCCAGGATCAACAGATCAGGAAATACCTTAAAAAGCGTCTTTATCATGCCGGAATTGCACGAATTGTTATTGAGCGAACCGGGGAAAAAGTCCGGGTTAAATTGTTCACTGCCCGTCCTGGTATTGTTATCGGCAAGAAAGGCTCTGAAATCGAACTGCTCAAAAAGGATCTTGAACGTAAGTTTGATCGGGAATGCCTGATTGATATTCAGGAAATCCGTCGACCTGAAGCCGACGCACAACTAGTTGCTGAAAATATTGCGATGCAGCTCGAACGACGCATTGCCTTTCGGCGGGCCATGAAAAAATCAATCAATTCAGCCCTGCGCTTTGGTGTGAAAGGAATCAAGATTTCCTGTGCCGGTCGTCTCGGCGGGGCGGAAATGTCGAGAACGGAATGGTTCAAAGAGGGACGTGTACCGCTCCATACTCTTCGTGCAGATATTGATTACGGCACAGCTGAAGCTAAAACCACCTATGGCATCATTGGTGTTAAGGTATGGATTTTCAAAGGTGAAGTCCTCTCTGATTCAGAGATGGCCCTGAACCAGTAATTACTATTTGCCCCCTGAATTCAACATACTATTGAATTTTGTTTTGAAGGGCTCCAACAGGAGTTATAAATAATGTTAAGTCCACGAAAAGTAAAACATAGAAAACAGCATAAAGGCCGTATGCGTGGCACTGCTCAACGCGGTTCTGATCTTTCTTTTGGTGATTTCGCCCTGAAGGCTATGAGCTGCGGTCGATTGACTGCTGCGCAGATTGAAGCTGGCCGTATTGCCATTAACAGACATATCAAGCGTGGCGGTCAAATGTGGATACGGGTCTTTCCGGATAAACCGATTACTAAAAAACCCGCTGAGACCAGGATGGGAAAAGGTAAGGGGTCGCCAGAGTACTGGGTCGCCACCATTCGGCCTGGAAAAGTTATTTATGAACTGAAAGGAGTTCCAGAGGAACTTGCGATGGAGGCATTACGGCTTGCCAGTTTTAAATTTCCTTTTCCGACAAAGATCATCACAAGGAGCACGACAATATGAAGGTCAAGGAACTTCGTGAACTGAGTCCAGAGGATCTACGGAAAAAAGAACGGGATATTCGTGAGGATCTCTTTAAGTTAAGATTTCAACACGGAATCCGTAAACTGGAAAATCCTGCCCGGTTGTCTCTGTTGCGCCGGAATATAGCTCGAATTCAAACAATTAGAACAGAACAGGCTAATCAATAGCAATACGCTGTTGATCAATGAAACACTTCACTGGAACTGTAGAATGAGTGATACGATCAGAAAAACCCAACAGGGTTCTGTAGTGAGTAATAATATGGACAAGAGTGTTGTTGTCCAGGTTGAACGTAAAGTGAAACATAAATTATACGGTAAGTATATCCGTAAACGCGTGAAATATATGGCTCACGATGATGCTAATTCCTGCAATATCGGTGATACCGTTTTAATTGAAGAATGCCGACCACTCTCCAAAAACAAACGCTGGCGAGTGATGAGCATCCTTGAGCGTGCCGTATAAATTAAAATCAGTTGGCTTATAACTGGCAGTAAATTGAACGTTTTTCAGGTGAAAGCATGATTCAAACCGAAACCATACTCAATGTCGCCGATAACTCCGGGGCAAAAAAGGTCCTCTGTATTCGGGTCCTTGGCGGAACCAGGAGACGATACGCAAGTATCGGTGATGTTATTGTTGTGACTGTGAAAGAAGCAATTCCGCACGCAAAAGTTAAAAAGGGTGACGTGCTCGACGCCGTTGTTGTACGTACCAAGAAAGAGATCAGGCGACCAGAGGACACCACGGTTCGTTTCGATGAAAACGCCGCTGTTCTGCTGTCTGGTACGGGAGAACCGGTTGGAACACGTATTTTTGGTCCGGTAGCCCGTGAGTTGCGTTCACTTGGTTTTATGAAGATTATATCTCTTGCTCCGGAAGTACTGTAAGGGCTTTCGGGCACACGTACTTACGTTGTAGAGAGACACGAGGGAATAAAGAGGCAAATATAATGCGGCAGGGACAGACGAGTCTGAGGACCAACGATCAGGTTGAGGTAATCGCCGGTAAGGATAAGGGCCGAGTCGGCAAAATCCTGACGATCGATAAAACAAATAATCGCGCAACTGTTGAGCGGATCAACATGATCAAAAAGCATCAGAAACCAGTTGATGCGACCCAGCCCGGGCAGATAATTGATCGTGAGGCATCTATCCACATTTCCAATTTGATGCTGGTTTGCCCGGAGTGTACGGAAACCGTACGCACCGGCAAGAAGTTTCTCGAAGATGGAAATAAGGTGCGGGTTTGCAGAAGTTGCGGTGCAACCATCGAAACCTCAAAGAATTAGCTCAACGTTTGGTTTACGGAGTACAGGATGGCATCACTGAAAGAACAGTATGAACAAGATCTGCGGCCACAGCTGCAGAAGAAATTTGGCCTTAAGAATGTCATGGACATTCCAAAAGTTGAGAAAGTCGTTCTCAATATGGGCCTTGGCGAGGCGGTACAGAATCCTAAAATAGTCGAAAAGGCTGCCCGGGAGTTAACCCTTATCGCCGGACAGAAAGCTGTTGTAACTAAGGCAAAAAAATCTATTGCAACCTTTAAATTACGTGAAGGAATGCCTATAGGTGCTCGAGTTACACTGCGTCAGGATAGGATGTATGATTTTCTGTCCAAACTTGTCAACATTGCTTTGCCGCGTGTACGTGACTTTCGCGGGGTTTCTCCGAAAGGATTTGACGGTAATGGCAACTATTCAATGGGCATAAACGAACATCTTATCTTTCCAGAGATTGATTACGATAATATTGATAAGATCAGAGGACTGAATATTACGATTGTTACATCGGCCAAAACGGATGAAGAGGGAAAAGAACTGCTCTCTCTGATCGGTATGCCGTTTAAAAAGAATTAATCCACATAGAAAAGACAACTGCATTACTGCATTGCACAGGAGGAAGCTGTGGCAAAAAAATCACTCATTGCCAAGGCAGGACGCACCCCTAAATTCAAGGTTCGTGCGTACAACAGATGTCCACTTTGTGGACGCTCAAGAGCCTATTTACGTAAGTTTGGTATGTGCAGGCTCTGTTTTCGTAAACTTGCATCCCAGGGAGAAATTACCGGGGTAACCAAGTCCAGTTGGTAATAATTAAGAAGAAATTGTACAATATCTATACGAATTTTTCGTATATTTGACGCAATCTTGAAAAGAGGTAAAGTCTCATGTCAATGAGTGATCCGCTGGCTGATATGCTCACCCGAATCAGAAACGGTGTAAAGGCTCGATTTGAATCCGTCGATATCCCGCTTTCCAAGTTGAAAGTCGGGGTCGCCAAAGTGTTAAAGGAAGAGGGCTATGTCAATGACTATCATATCATTGATCAGGGTGTTCAGGGTACGCTGCGCGTTGACCTGAAATACGGACTAAATAGCGAACAGGTTATCATCGGTATTCGCAGAGTAAGTAAACCCGGTCTTCGACAGTATAAAAAAAGTTCCAATATTCCAAAGGTAATGAGTGGTCTTGGTATTGGTATTCTCTCAACCTCCTATGGAGTGGTTACAGACCGTAAAGCTCGCGAGCTGAATATTGGTGGTGAATTGCTCTGTGAGGTTTGGTAATCGCTCTATTTGGATAACAGGAGGCAGATTATGTCCAGGATTGGTAAGGAACCCATTCCGGTTCCAGCCGGTATTAAGGTTGAAATTAACGGAACACACATCAAGGTTACCGGCGGTAAGGGGAACCTTGAACGTGACATCCGACCGGAAATAGAGATAAAGCAGGAAGGTGACACTCTTGTTTGTTCTCCAAAAGGAACAACAAAACGTGTTATGGCTTTCTGGGGAATGACTCGTTCGCTGGTTAACAATATGGTTGTCGGGGTTGAACAGGGATTCGAGAAGAAACTCCTGGTTGAAGGCGTAGGCTATCGCGCTAAGGCTAGTGGTTCTACTTTGACCCTCAGTGTCGGTTATTCTAACCCGGTTGAATTTACCCTTCCCAAAGGAATCGGGATTGATGTTGATAAGGATAACACCATCACCGTGACCGGGATTGATAAAGAACTGGTCGGCATGACCGCGGCACGGATCAGGCAGATACGTAAACCTGAGCCTTATAAAGGTAAAGGTATTCGTTACTTTGACGAGCATATTGTACGCAAGGTTGGTAAGGCTGGCGCTGCAGCATAAGAGAACAGAGGTTAAAGAAAGGCATCATGGCAAAAACAAGTCCAAAACTTACTGCTCGCAGAAAAAGGATTAGACGTATCCGCAAGAATATTTTTGGTACGGCTGACAAACCTAGAATGCGTGTGTTTCGAAGTAACCGTCATATATCTGTGCAAATCATCGATGATGAAAAACAGGTGACATTGGTTTCCGCCTCTTCCGGCGGCAAGGATTTTGATGGTGCGGAAGTAAGTAATAAGTGTGAACAGGCGAAAAAGGTTGGTGAGTTAATTGCTCAAAAAGCCCTTGCCGCAGGTATGACCAAGGTTGTTTTTGACCGTGGTGGTAACCTGTATCATGGTCGGGTTAAGGCCTTGTCGGATGGTGCTCGTGAAGGCGGGCTCAAGTTCTAATTGAAACAGAGTAGCTTTTAACTAAAGCGAACTTGAAAATATACGGGGGTGTTTCTTGGCTGATTTTAGACGAGCTAAAGATGCGAATCAGGAAGAGCTCATTGAAAAAATAGTATTTATCAACCGGGTTGCCAAGGTTGTCAAAGGCGGCCGCCGTTTCAGCTTCAGCGCAATCGTTGTTGTTGGTGACGGGAAGGGAAAGGTCGGATACGGCCTCGGAAAGGCAAATCAGGTTCCCGAGGCTATCCGAAAGGGTATCGAGCGGGCAAGAAAGGACATGGAACATGTCTCTTTGACTGATGTCTCAATTCCCCATGATATTATCGGTAAATTCAAGTCGGGTTCCGTCATGCTGAAACCGGCATCCGATGGTACCGGGGTTATTGCCGGTGGTGCGGTTCGCGCGGTTCTTGAGGCAGCCGGTGTACAGAATATTCTGACCAAGTGTCTGGGTTCTAATAATCCGCATAACCTGGTTAAAGCAACCGTTGACGGCCTGAGAAGATTACGTTCGGCAGAGCAGATTGCCAAACTGCGTGGTCTCAAGGCTGACGACATGGTCGCGTAGTACCTAAATTTCATTCACCAAGCAGGTTGATAAAATGAGTGATACTCTAATAGTTACCCAGATAAAGAGTGGGATCGGCAGCACAAAGAAAATTCGTGCCACCCTGGTCGGCCTCGGCCTGACTAAGATGTACAAAACCGTTACCCGGAAGGATACTCCCGAGATTCGCGGTATGGTCGCCAAGGTTCAACATCTTGTACGGGTGGAGGAATAAAACATGTTGAAATTGAATAATCTTTCCCCGGAAAACGGCGCACGTCGCAACAAGAAACGTGTTGGTCGCGGCCCCGGCAGCGGACTCGGCAAGACGGCAGGGCGCGGACATAAAGGTGCCCGTTCACGTTCAGGGTACACCTCAAAGCCAGGGTTTGAAGGCGGCCAGATGCCTCTGCATCGCCGTTTGCCCAAACGGGGTTTCACCAATATCTTTAAGAAAGAATACCGGATTATTTCCTTGACCTCTCTCGATACATTCGAGGTCGGAGCTGTCATCGACCGTCAGGCCCTGCTTGACGCCGGCCTTATCAAGGAAACGGATGAACTGATTAAAGTTCTGGCCAATGGTGAAATCACCAAGGCCGTAACTGTGGACCTGGATAAAATAAGCCGGTCCGCTGGTGAGAAGATAACTGCCGCCGGCGGCACCGTAAAGGAGTAGGCCAATGAGCGGACTTGCCAGGGCTGCCAATATTCCGGAACTGAGAAAGAGGGTGATTTTCACCCTCTTTATGCTTTTTGTCTATCGGATGGGGGTTCAGATTCCGACGCCCGGAATTAACGGCGAGGCGCTCGCTGCATTTTTTCAGCAAAATGCCGGTACCCTTTTCGGCATGTTCAATATGTTTTCCGGTGGAGCGCTGAAAAATTTCTCCATATTTGCTCTTGGGATCATGCCATATATTTCGGCATCAATTATTATTCAACTTCTTACTGTTGTTATTCCGCAACTCGAGGCTTTATCCAAAGAAGGTGAGGCCGGTCGACGTAAAATAACCCAATATACACGCTATAGCACAGTTGCACTTTCAATCATACAAGGTTTTTTTATCGCCTCCGGACTCGAAGGTATGTCCGGTCCCGGTGGTGCTGCGATTGTCTTAACTACTGGAATTCAGTTCAAACTGATGACCGTGCTGACGCTCACTACTGGAACCGCTTTTATCATGTGGCTCGGTGAGCAGATTACGGAACGCGGCATCGGCAACGGGATCTCTTTGATCATCTTTGCCGGTATTGTTGCCCGGACCCCGGCTGCTATCGGTAACTCCATTCAGCTGGTCAAGGCCGGTGAGATCGCCGTTATTTTCGTGCCCATCATGCTCGTGCTGATGTTTATGATTGTGGCCTTTATCATCTTTGTTGAGACCGCCCAGCGACGGATTCCAATCCAGTACGCAAAACGGGTTGTCGGTAGAAAGGTCTATGGCGGTCAATCTTCACATCTGCCTCTGAAGATTAATATCTCAGGTGTTATTCCGCCTATTTTTGCCTCCTCAATCATGATGTTCCCAGCCACCATAGGCTCATTCATACAGATAGACTGGGTGCAGCGGGCTTCCGCCGCCCTGTCGCCGGGGACAGTATATTATTATTTCTTGTATATCGTGATGATCGTCTTTTTCTGCTTCTTCTATACGGCCGTTACCTTCAAGCCTGATGATGTGGCCGAGAATTTAAAGAAAAACGGCGGTTTTATCCCAGGAATCAGGCCGGGTAAAAAGACGGCTGAATTCATCGACTTTGTACTGACGCGGCTTACGGTTGTCGGTGCGATCTATCTCTCGGCGGTTTGTGTAATGCCGACACTGCTTATCAGCAAATTTAATGTTCCGTTTTATTTCGGCGGAACCGCGCTGCTCATTGTTGTCGGTGTCGCAATCGATACTATTTCACAGATCGAATCTCATCTGGTTATGCGTAATTATGACGGCTTCATGAAAGCCGGCCGGATCAAGGGGCGTCGTTGAGGTTGTTGTGACCGAGAACGGACCCGACAAGGCGATTACCGTCAAGACGCCTGAAGAGATTCAGGTTATGTATGATGCCAATCAGATCGTAGCCGGCGTACTCAGTATGCTGCAGCGGGAAATGCGACCTGGGTTGAGCACACATAAACTTGATGCCTGGGCTGAGGAGTACTGTCGCGACCATGGCGCCGAGCCGGCGTTTAAAGGGTATCGCGGTTATCCTGCAGCCCTTTGTGTTTCACTCAATGAAGAAGTCGTGCACGGAATTCCTTCAAAGACGGTCAAAGTCCGGGATGGAGATATTGTCTCTGTCGATTTTGGGACTATGTATAAGGGCTTTTTTGGTGACAGTGCGGTCACCATAGCCGTCGGTACTATCAGTAAAGAGATACAAAAACTTCTTCGGGTGACCAATGAATCTCTGTATAAGGCCATTTCACAGGTTCAAATAGGCAACAGAATCTCAGATATTTCGAGGGCTGTACAAAGCCATGTCGAAGGCAACGGCTTTTCGGTGGTGAAACAGTTTGTTGGTCACGGTATCGGAACAAATCTCCATGAGGGGCCTGAGATTCCGAACTATGTTCAAAAGCAGGCTTCACCCAGGATTCTGGAAGGGATGGTTGTTGCCATTGAGCCAATGGTCAATGTGGGCACCCATAAGGTCAAGGTTCTCCATGACCGCTGGACCGTGGTAACCGCTGACGGAAAACTTTCCGCCCATTTTGAACATTCGGTGGCCGCGACAGTCGATGGCCCGCTGATTTTGAGCGAGCGAAAAAAATAGCATCCGTTTCCGGCCGGTCACTATGGGAATTGTTTTTACCCTGAGTGACACCAAAAAGAGTTGAAAAAAATAAGCGGATGCTATAATATATAAAATTTGGCTCAAAAAATTAATTAACGGAAGGTGTTATGGCCAAAGAAGAAGCCATTGAAGTAGAAGGAACCATCATTGAACCGTTGCCCAATGCCATGTTTCGCGTGGAATTGGAAAACGGACATAAAGTGCTGGCGCATATATCAGGTAAGATGCGCATGCATTATATAAAAATTCTGCCCGGTGATCAGGTAACAGTCGAGCTGTCTCCATACGATCTCACCAGAGGCAGGGTCACCTTTAGATCTAAAGGTGGTAAAGGTAAAAAATAAGGCTGTCGTCAGCTCGGAGAGATTACGATGAAGGTACGATCTTCAGTAAAAAAAATGTGCAGTGACTGCAAGATTTTTAAACGCAAGGGTGTTGTGCGTGTCACCTGCAAGAATAAAAAACATAAACAACGACAGGGATAATCCTACGGGTAAACATCTGTTTACAGTTTAACAAGGAGTAATATCTTGGCACGGATAGCAGGCGTGGATTTGCCACGGAATAAACATTTGGATCGGGCTTTGACCTATATTTACGGAATCGGG
>VAPM010171208.1_pt1 | contig 12325 bp, 9 predicted proteins | sample 3395091 | NCBI WGS metagenome assembly VAPM01 (sample SAMN08290445, study PRJNA428436) | hydrothermal vent metagenome | isolation source: Deep-sea hydrothermal vent chimney 3 | place: Pacific Ocean: Juan De Fuca Ridge | reverse complement strand
ATCCTCTGCACCTCCAGACCGGCAATCTTGCCGGCATCTTTGGTGGCCTGGCGCTGGCTGTCGTTGAAATAGGCCGGGACGGTGATTACGGCATCGGTAACTGGCTCACCGAGGTACTCTTCAGCGGTTTGCTTCATCTTGGTGAGGATCATCGCTGAGATCTCGGCCGGGCCGTAAGTCTTGCCGTCAATCTCGACCATGGGCCGGTTGTCCTTGCTTTTGACGATCTTAAAGGGGCTGACCTCCAGACTCTTGGTAACCTCGGGGTCAGTAAATTTGCGGCCGATGAGGCGCTTGATGGCAAACAGGGTCTTGGTGGGGTTGGTAACGGCCTGGCGTTTGGCCACCTGGCCGGTTAAACGCTCACCATTATCGGCAAAGGCAACAATGGAGGGGGTAGTTCTATTGCCCTCGGCGTTGGTGATAACCTGCGGGTCGCCGCCTTCCATAATGGCTACGCAGGAGTTGGTAGTTCCTAAATCAATACCTATAATTTTTCCCATGATAATTCTCCTTATTCTGATTTCCGTGAGCTGACATTCCAGCAGCCGGGAACTTTATTTATAACTGTTCTGACGGGGGTTTGGGTAAACAATCCCTGTAACTATTCCGCGCCCTTGGATACTACAACCTTGGCGGCCCGCAGCAGGCGATCCTTGTAACGATAACCCTTTTCAAATTCCCGGATGACATGCTGGGCCGGAACTTCGGAGCTGACCTCCATGACCATGGCCTCGTGGATGTTGGGATCAAAGGGCTGTTCCGTGCTTAAAATTGGTTCAACGCCAAATTTGTTCAGCATGGTTGTCAGGCCCTTCAGGGTCAGCTCTACCCCTTCGATCATGGTAGCGGGGTTTTTGGAATCATGATGATCCAGAGCCCGTTCCAGGTTATCGATGGTGGGCAATAATTGTTTGAGAATATCTTCGGCGGCGTATTTCAGGGCGTTATCGTATTCTTTGGCCTGTCGTCTCTTGTAATTCTCAAACTCGGCGGCCAGGCGTAGAAGCTTGTCCCGGCATTCTTTGTTTTCTTCCTTGAGAATGGTTAGCTGATCTAAGCCATGATCTGGTTCGGCCGTTCCTTCTTCCCCGCCCTCAGCCGGCACCGGGCTGTTGTCTGCTCCCAGCTCTTCAGGTGCCTGGGCCTTTATTTCGCCGGGGCTGTTGTCCATCTCGGTATTGTCTTCCTGCCTTGTCACCAATTTCTCCTTTTTTCTGTATTAATCTGGAGGAAAATATTTTCAGCAAGAAAAATAATTATGCCTGAAAATCCTTGTTAATTAAAACAGTTCCGGGTTCTATGTTTTCGCGTATCGTTGATTGAAAGCAACAATAAGTATGCTGTTTGTCCTTGTCAAGTAAGTGAATTGTAAAATTGATTGTGGTAAAAATGTTTAATTAAGGTATTAAATATCGTATATAGGAAGGTAATAAAGTTGATTGCAAGAGGGAGATTAATATGAAAAAGCTGGTTTTTATATTACTTATATTCTGTCTCGGAACCGCCGGTGGGGTTAAGGCCCGGATGCGCAGTGTTTATAAGCTCAGAGCCGGGGTGCCTCCTTACGAGATAATCAAAAAGATGCTGGTCGGCAATAATCAGGCACTAAAGCATGGGATCAAGCTCTACGAACCTGGAACCCGCCCCGATATAACCTGGCTTACCGACCCTGATGCCCGTATCGTTCCCGGTCTGATCAGTTCGGGTGAGGGCGGCATATACACGGTGCGTAATTTCGGCAGCCAGTTAGAGCTTTCGGCCGGGGCGGTTGATTATGGTGTGCGGCATCTTTTAACCCCGGTTCTCTTAATTACCGTGAATTCCGGTAATGAGGCCGTGCGGCTTTTTATGAAGGGGTATGGGGATCTGCCCGGTGCCCTGCGCCGCGATCTTGATCACCTGCATCTGGCGCTCTCTCGTAATAATGATAAAAAAAGGCCCTTTAAGGAGCGGCTGCGGAAGAATGTGGAGGCCAATGTCGATTACCAGACAGACCTCGCCGTGGTTCGTTACCATGACCGGGTGCGCAGCGGCCGCTTAGTGGTGCTGGGGACGGTGCTGGATTTTGATAATATTTACCGGCATGGCTCCGGGCGTCTGATAATTATCAATGTCAACGGTGAGCGCTCTCCGGCCAAATTGCGGAAGATGTCCGTGCTGAGTACCATCGGCCGGGAATTTGCTAATCTCTGTGTGGGGCGTTAAATTTGCGGAATACTGCTGAGGCGCGTGGCGCGTGGTTGACCATTATCGTGCCGGTTTATAATGAGGAGGAGAGCCTGGGGCGTTTCCGGGAGGAGATGGACGCCTTTCTGAATAACTGCGGCCGGGACGGGGTCAGTATCCTCTTTGTTAATGACGGCTCTACGGACGGCAGTCAGGCCCTTATTGAGGCGATTTGCCGGGCGGACAGGCGTTACGGGTTTATCAGTCTGGCACAAAATTGTGGTTTAAGCACGGCGGTGAAGGCCGGTATCGATAATTGCCGTTCCGCTCTGATTGGCTATATAGATTCTGATCTTCAGACCAGTCCTGCCGATTTCACCGCTTTTTTTGAGTTCTTCCCTGCGTACGATATGGTGAACGGCGTCCGGGCTAAAAGGCAGGATACCTTAGTCAAGAGAATGTCTTCCAAATTCGCCAACAGCTTCCGGCGCTTGATGATTAACGACCATATTGCTGATACCTGCTGTCCATTAAAAATTATAAAAACAGATTATGCCCGCCGGATCCCCTTTTTCAAGGGGACGCACCGTTTTCTACCTGCCCTGGTGCAGCTCCAGGGGGGGCGGGTCAAGCAGGTGAAGGTGGCTCATTTCCCCCGTTACGCCGGGACGGCCAAATATAATCTCTGGAATCGTCTGCTGGGTCCATTCTTCGATACCCTGGCCTTTATCTGGATGCGGAAACGCTATATCAACTATAAGATCGCCAGTCGTTCTGAACGGATGACCGGCGGTTGAAGTTGACAGCGTCAGGCATACCCGGGGTGTGTGATGGACTTTTTGCGAGTCCGTCAATTTTGCCTATCCATCTAAAATAGTTAAAGAATGAATCAATATTTTGTTTATGGTGTCGGTTTTCTGGCCCAGATCCTCTTTTCGGCCCGTCTTCTGGTACAATGGATTTTTTCCGAGCGGGCCGGCCGGGTATTGTCACCGCTTCTCTTCTGGCAATTGAGTATTGTTGCCTCCTTTATCTTCATGATCTATGGGATTCTGCGCCGGGATCTGGCCATTATCGCCGGTCAATCCATCACCTACGGTATTTATATTCGCAATCTCCATTATCAGGGCTGCTGGTCGCGGATGCCGGTATTGTTCCGGATAGCTGGCTGGCTGTTCCCTCTCACGGCCATTCTCTGGCTGCTGCTGGGAGACAGTTACAGCTACAGCAATATATTATTTAATAAGCAGATCCCCTTCAAACTTATGCTCTGGGGGGTGGCCGGTCAATTGGTATTTACCGGGCGTTTTGTTTATCAATGGCTATATATCGAACGGGTAAAGGAGTCGGTGTTTCCCATGGGCTTCTGGATCATAAGTCTTGTCGGCTCTTTCATGGTGATCAGTTACGCGATTTTCAGACGTGACCCGGTATTGTTCATCGGCCAGATATTCGGCGTGGTTGTCTATGGCCGTAATCTGCGGCTTTATTACCGCCAGGGAGAGGTGAAAGAGGTGTAACTAAGCTGCACCCAATCCGAAGTCTCGCAAGCTCGCTTACCTGCGGCCGATAATGCCGTCCAGTATACGTATGTCTCGAAGTCTCACTTCGTTCGCTATCGGAAGTCTCACTTCGTTCGCTATCTGCCGGACGACATTATCAACCATATCTTGGGCACATCCGGAGTCCGCGCTTTCCTAAATAGTTACCAAAAATCTACCTAAACAGTTACAAATAATTAAATATTTTGACATAAAACATATTCTGAGCGAGCAGAGAGGAGAGCGGAGGGAGTTGAGTTAACCCAGAGACAGGTCGAAATGACAACCTGAGATGCTGTTTGCAACTGAAAATAGACAATTGGGGCCTAATCAAGGGGGTCGGTTCTCCTTGCTATGAATTGCAATGAACAAAGGGGCGGCTGTTCGATTCAGAGTGTAAAAATAGAGGCTGAATCGTTTCATAAACGCTTTGCTTGAATATTTCACTTACAGCTCGTCCCTGCCAGGTATGGTGCATAGGGATATTCATTAAACCTGCAAGAGTCGGTGCTGTGTCAATAATATTTACCTTGCCTGTAATTAGGTGCTTTCGTTTCACTCCAGGACCAACCGCAATCCATGGGATAGTCATTACCTCCGGCGTATTTTCCAAATGATGATTGTTGATGCCACCATGATCACTGTGCAGAATGATACTGTAACAGTCAGACTGGTTCGTTTTTTTCAGCTCATTTAGGATGATACCAAGGGCTGTATCTGCCGTCTCAATGGCGTCAAGGTACTCCGCTGACATGAACCCTGACCTGTGTCCGGCAATATCGGTTCCCTCTAAATAAACAAAACAGAAGTCTGGACTGTGGGAATTCAGGTTACAGGCCGCAGCCTGTGCAACCTCAATATCGTTGTTTTCCACAGAGCCGCTGTTAATGAAGTATGAGTGGTCGAGAGAACCAGGTGCTGAAAGATTTTTAAACTGCTCCCAGGAGTAAAAAGCCGCGGTCTTTTTGCCGTGATCTTTTGCCACATCTATGATGCTCCTTGCTGTGGAGGAAGGGTGAGGATAACCGGTATTGGTAAACACGTTATGTCCCATAGGCGGCATAGACGTAAAGATGCTGAAATGGGCCGGCAGGGTAATAGAGGGCGTCACTGTTCGGGCATTCAAGGTATGCGCGCCGTTTTCGATCATATGATCAATATTTGGTGTTTTTGCCTGCTCCAAGCCATCTGAACGACATCCATCAATAATCACCAGAATGGTTTTCATCAGCTGCTCCTTATGGTTTACTCAAAAATAACGGTAACTATTCAGCAGCACCCAATCCGGAGTCTGCGCTTTCCTGAACAGTTATAGCTCACAGTTTAGGGCAGTTTTTCGCTTGTACCTGAATAATTACAAAATAACTTCATATTTTGGAATTTCAGCTTCGGGAAACATTATTGCCCTTTGCTCTTTTCTATCTATAAATAAACCGCATCAATATTTGGCATTAATGAGGAGAATGTTAATTTTTTGTTTTTATTTTCTATACTCATGTGCAATGTGCAAAAAAACTGGCGAGTTATTTTAAAGCAGAATACAGACTGCATAGATACAATGAGAGTCGAAATGACAACCCCAAATTGACCACCTGTGCTAACCCAATTTTGATTACCCTGAACATTTGATAAAAAAATAGGATGACCAGAGAATCGCACTTTCTTGCATACTGCAAAGTCGGGGGCTTACCAGAAAATGTCTTAAATCCAAACAGAGAGTATTTAATGAATCTGGTGGTAACTCGAAGGCTGAAACGAAGGAATCTAAGGCATTGGTGAGCTCTTACATTATGGGACAGCATCAATTTCGGTGCCCTTGGTGAATTATTACAATTATAGATAGGGGAGGACGGCCTGGTATACGGTTTCGGCCTTGATATCTTTCATGCAGCTGCCGGCAGGGCATTCTTTTTTGAAGCAGGGGCTGCAGGGGGCGGCGGTTCTGATAATGGTGTGTTGACTGCCATGGGGGCCGGTGCGCCAGGGGGCGGTGGGGCCAAAGAGGGCCACTACCGGGGCGCCGGCGGCAGCGGCGATATGCATGGGCCCGGTATCAGTGCTGATGACTACGGCGGCCCTGGCAAAGACGGCGGCCAGTTGCCGCAAATTGGTTTTACCGGCCAGGTTTAGAGCTCCGCTCCTGGATTTATGGATTATGACCGCAATCTTATCCCGGTCAGCCGGACTGCCGGTGAAAGCGATCTGGGTTTCCGTTTCAGCCAGGAGGCGGCTAAGGGCCGCGAAGCCCTCCGGAGGCCAATGCTTGGTGGGCCAGGTTGTCATGGGGTTGATGACGACCAGCGGCCGGGATTGATCTAACCCGGCTCGGCGGAGAATACTATCCGCCTCCTTGCGTATCTGCGGGGCAATGGGCAGGGCACAGGCCGTCTGTATGGTCTTGATTCCTATGGCATTAAGCAGGTGCAGTTCCCGTTCCACGGCGTGGGTGTCCATGGATATCGGCGCTATTTTCTCGTTTAAAAACAGGTAGCTGCCTTCACTATGTTCCATGCCCCGCCCAAAGCCCACCTTTCTTCGGGCCCGACAGAGGGCGATGAGAATGCCGCTCTTTAATAGTCCCTGAAAATCAAGCAGAAGATCGTATCTGACAGCTCGGATATCTCTTATAAAACGCCATATTTCCCGGCAGGCGGGGAGGGCTTTACCGGTCTTTAACTGCCGCAGCCAGCGTTTTCTCGAGGAGATGAGCAGGTGGTCAATGTCAGGGTGGCCTGCGAGGATATCTGCCGCCTCTTCCTCCACCAGCCAGCTGATAGAGGCCCTGGGGAATTGCGCCCGCAGGGCGTTTAAGGCCGGCAGGGTGTGGGTAACATCGCCAATGGCGCTGGTTTTCACTATAAGAATATTCAAAAGGGGGCCGATCTGTTTTGGGTTGCTGGCGGGGTTGTTCATGCCGGAACCTTGGGCGAGTTATGGTGGACTGAGCCGGTCATGGCCGATGATAACAATCGGGGTGAAAAAGTCAAGTGCTGGGTTGGCAGGCCTTAATGAGGTTAATGCGCAGGTAAGCGAGCCTGTGAGACTTCGGATTGGGTGCTGCTGAATAGTTACCAATTGCTATTATAATTGACTGTCGGTATAATCTGCATTGGTGATATAAAAATGCGTTGCTGTTTTTGTAAACGTCGTGTCTTTCGCAGTCTCAATTATCTTGAGGAAAAGAAATGAATAATAAATATCAGCGCCTGTGGGCGTTTCTTCTTGTTTGCTTTTTATTATTTGCCTTTACCGCCTGTTCCAACAAAAAGGCCAGTCTCAAGGAACATTTGCAGAGGGGGCAGCAGGCCCTTAAAGCTGGTAAAATCAAGGTCGCTATTATTGAGCTGAAGAATGCCGTGCAGTTGGCGCCCAAGAACGCCAAGGCCCATTATCTGCTGGCTAAGGCCATGCTCAGGGCAAGGGACGGCAAGGGGGCCTTCCGTCAATTTTCCATTACCACCTCTCTGAATCCCGCTAATATTGATGCCCAATATAAGCTGGCAACGGCTCTGCTGCTGGGCGGGAAATATGATGAATGCCGCAAGCGGCTAAAGATAATAATGGACAGGGAGCCTGATAACCTGGAGGGGCTTGTCCTTCTCGCTAATCTCAACATGGCCACCGGTAATCTTGATTCCGCCCTGAGCGGGGCGGACAAGGCCATTAAAATTAAAGGTGATAATCCCCGCCTCTGGGTTTTGAAGGCCAAAATTCTGGAGCGTCAAAAGAAGTTTGGAGCCACCGAGAAGGCACTGCGCCAGGCCTTGAGTCTAAAGCCCAGGGCCCTTGATCTGCATCAGGCCCTGGCCACTTTTTATCTTAGCCGCAAACGTTTTAAAGAGGCGGACGCGGCTTTCGCGGCCATGGTGCGGGAGGCGGCGGATAAGGATAAGGCCCGGGCTCTGATGTTACAGGCCGGTTTTTATGATGGCATGCAGAAGCCTGCTAAGGCGGAGAAGGCCCTGCGGGCCGCTGTGGCTGAGTCCCCGGCCGACGCCCGTCCCCTGGTGGCCCTGGCTAATTTTTATCAGCGCCGGAAAAATTTTACCAAGGCCGAGGATTTCTACAAACAGGCCATTAAACAGGTCGCTAAACCGATTAATATTCAGGGGCTCCTCGCTAACCTTTATTTTGATTTCAGGCACTTTCCGGAGGCCGGGAAACTCGTTAAGAAGATTTTAACCGCTGACAAGGGCAATCTTAACGGCCGTATCGTAAAGGCCAAACTTCTGGTAAACGATAAAAAATATGAAGCGGCTCTGACTTTGCTGACCGGGGTTCTGCGGGATCAGCCACGTTCGGCGGAGGCCCATTATGTCAAGGCGTATGCTTATTATAAAAAGGGTAATACCGAGTTAGCCACATCCGAGGCCCTGGCGGCGGTGCAATATGCTCCCCGTCATTACAAGGCCCGTCTGCTGCTGGCGAATATGTATTTACAGAATAAAGCGGTGTCGGATGCCAAGCAGCAGGCCCTCGCGGTTCTGCAGATTGATCCCACTAATGTCCAGGGGGCAATGATTTTGGCAGAATGTCTGCTCCGGGAGAAGGATTATGAAAATGCCCGCCGCCTGCTTGGTAATATCCAGAAGGCGGTACCCAAAGCCCCCCGCGTCTATCAGCTCATGGGGCTGGCCTATATGGGTGACGAACAACTTGAAGCGGCGCGCGGTCAATTTAACAAGGCCCTGGCGCTGGCGCCGCAGTCAGCAAGAACTCTGGCCTATATCGTGAGCGTTATGTTCAAGCAGGATAAAAAGGAGGCCGCCTGGCAGCTGGTTCAGGCCCAGGTGGAAAAATTTCCGGAGAACCCGGCTCTTCTTATGCAACAGGGGCTTTTGGCCCTGCGTCTCCACAAAGAGCAAGTGGCCGAACATAGTTTTGTGCTGATAAAAAAACTGGCTCCCCAGAGTGCCGCGCCCTATATTCTTCTTGGCGGGATGCTCCAGAAGCAGGGGCAGATTGCCAAGGCCATCGCCCAGTATCAGGGGGCTTTATCTGATAATCCATCTCTGATCGGTGCCAGGATGCAGCTCGGTATTCTTCTGGAACGTCAGGGCCGCGATGATGAGGCCGCCAAAAATTATCGAAAAATACTGGACAGCAAGCCGGAATTCGGCCCGGCGGCCAATAATCTGGCCTGGTATCTGAGCAACCACAGCAAGGATCTTGGTGAGGCCCTGCGTCTGGCCCTGGTAGCTAAATCAGGGGCTCCTGACGATCCCTATGTGGCGGATACCCTGGGCTGGGTGCATTATAAAAGGGGTTCCTTCGCCCTGGCCAAAACTCAATTTGTTCAGGCCCAGAACAGCCTGCCTGATAATCCCACGGTTAATTACCATCTCGGGCTGGCTTTTATGAAGCTGCATGACAAGGGACAGGCGGTTCATTATCTGCGGCAGGCGGTGAAGCTGGCCCGGGATAAGGGCGTCTCTTTTCCGGCACTGAAAGAGGCCCGGCAGCTCCTTAAGACCTTGGGCGACAGGTCAGCCCCGGGGTGAGGCGGCAAACAACAGGCTCTGACGCACCTCTTCCTGAAAATCCGGGCTGGTGATCTTCCGACCTTTATTGTCCAGGACATAAAAGACGTTTACCACCTGGTCGGAACGGGTGCCGATTTTGGCCCGAAAGATATTGATTCTGAAATTTGCCAGGGTTCCGGCGATGCGGTAGATCATCCCCACCTCCTTGTCGGCGTAAACCTCAAAGATGGTAAAGGACGCGGAAGTTGTGTTATCAATAATCACCTTGGGCGGTACCCCGGCGATTTTTACCTTTTTCGGGGACAGACCCGCCGGGCTGCCGTTCAGGCGGTAATCCAGGCCTAAGCGAAAGGTCAGTGCCTTTTTTAAATCCGCCCGCATGTCAGCCCATTCCTGGTCGCCAAAGGTTTCGTTGTAGAAGGGGCAGACGTCGATAGTGTCTACGGCGATTCCCGTCGGCCAGGTAAAGACCTGGGCCGCCAGAATTTCTAAGCCGTGCAGGGCGGTGACTCCGCAGATCTTGGTGAGCAGGCCGGGGCGGTCTCTGGTGATAATGAGCAGGGACCAATGGTCTCCTTTGTCACGGGGCTGAAGAATAAAATTATCATCGTCTAATTCCTTACTCGTGGTCAAATGAGTAACAATATCCTCCGGGGCAAAATTGAGCAGGTAATCATCCGGCAGGGTATCCAGATCGAAGGTCTCTTTATCCCCCTTTAATAATTTTCGTACCTGTTCCTTGATCCAGGTAATTCCCTGACTGAAACCGTTTTCCTCCTGGCCGCTTTTTTCAAGGAAGAGGGCTATTTTTAGATATAACTCCAGAAGCAGAGCCGCCTTCCAGTCGTTCCAGTTAGCCGGGCCGGTGGCCATGGCATCGGCAATGGATAACAGATAGAGGATGGCCAGTCTCTCTGTTGACTGGATAATCCCGGCGCAGCGGGCAATGAGGTCGCTGTCCTCGAGGTCACGGCGCAGGGCGGTCTCGGAGAGGAAGAGATGCTGGCGGATGGCAAAGACTAAGGTCTCTGTCTCCTTAGTCTTCAGCCTCAGGCGGCGGCCGGTTTCTTCGGCCAGCCGGGCGCCTTTGGCGGCATGCTCGGTACCGTAACCCTTACCGATATCGTGCAGGAGGGCGGCCAGAAAAAGGATCTTCGGGCTCTGAATTACGCTGAATATATTGTGGTTGTCAGAGATTATATCTTTTAAAGCGGCGACGGTCTGGATGAGATGATAGTCAACGGTGAAGATATGGTAGACATCATGCTGGGCCAGGGACTTGAGATGGGCGAATTCCGGTAGATAGGCGGCCAGGACACCGCATTCCAGCATGGCTTCGAGAGTGGCCGGCGGTTTTTGATCGGCGGCGAGTATATCGAGAAAGGTCTGCCCGGCGGCGGCTGATTGCTGAATTTTGTTCAGCAGATCCAGGTTGGCGGCGATGAGTTTACGGGTCTGATGGTGGACGGGAAGCCCGGTTTTGGCGGCCTGGAGAAAGAGGCGGAGAATGAGAATGGGCCGCCGGCATAATTCCTGGCGGCTGCCAAGGTGAATATAGCCCCGGCGGCTGAAAATACCGCTTTCCAGGGTCTTGTCGTCCTCCGCGGCGGCTGAGCGCAGAGGAGCAATGGTCTCCTGGACATGGGCGAAAAAGAGGTCGGTGCTGACGGCAATGGTCTGCAGGTTGTCGTAGACCTTGCGCATGAACTGCTCAACTGCCCTGATTCCGGTGCTGGCCCGGTAATTAAATTGTTTACTGATCTCCTCCTGGTGCTCAAAGAAGAGCTGATCGTTTTTACGGCCGCTCAGGTAATGGAGTCTGTTTCGAATCTGAATCAGGTGTTCCCAAGCCTTAGTGATCTCCTTGTACTCTGCGGCACTGAGGATTCCTGCCTCGTGAATGGCTGCCATATCCTTGAGCCCGAAAAGTGTTCTCGCCGTCCACATAATGGCTTGAATGTCCCGCAGACCGCCCCGGCCCTCTTTGATATGCGGCTCTAAGAGATAGCTGTGCTTGGCAAAGGTCTTGAGACGATGTTCGCGGTGCTGAATCATCTGCTCTAAGAAATTCTGGCGCTGGCCGTTGATGAATTTCTGCTGGTAGTCGCTTTGCAGTTCCTGAAAGAGTTGATTACTGCCGGCGATAAGTCTGGCATCAAGAAGGGCCACCTGGAAAAAAAAATCGGCCGCCGCGTCCCCGATACATTGCTGCCTGGTTCTAACACTGTGCCCTACGTCCAAACCGGCATCCCAGAGGGGGTAAAAAATGGCCTCGGCGGCGCTGTTTAAGGCCGCGTCTCCGGCTCCCCCGTGGAGGAGGAGAAGGTCAATGTCTGAGAAGGGGAATAATTCCCGGCGGCCATAACCGCCGATGGCGATAAGGGCCATATTGGCGGCGGCCGGGCATTGTTTAAATTGCTGCTGGAGGTGGGAGTCGATGACCTGGGTATGTTCACGGAGCAGGGCCTGACCGCTCAGGCCCCGCCGCCATAATACCTCAAGAACCTCACGTCTGGTACGGAGCTCGGAAAGTTGGGAAGTGTCGGGCATCTTAACAGGGAGAACGGTTAAATGGCGTTACTGCCCTTTTCCCCGGTTCTCACCCTGATGACCTCTTCAATGGGCATAACAAAAATTTTACCGTCACCAATCTTGCCGGTCAGGGCCGCGGTGCGGATGCATTCGGTTATTTCATCCACCTGGCCGGCATCGACGATGAGTTCCATCTTTATCTTGGGGATAAAGTCCACCTGATATTCAGCGCCGCGGTATATCTCCTTGTGGCCCTTCTGGCGGCCGTAGCCTTTAACTTCGGAGATGGTCATGCCTTTGATGCCAATGGCGCTCAGGGCCTCTTTGACATCATCTAATTTAAAAGGTTTGATGATGGCTTCTATCTTCTTCATTATATTCTCCTCATTATAGGGGCGTATTGTGTGCAACACGCCCTTGGACGAACACTGCTCAGGGTTAATTGTTGTAGGCGTTCTCGTTATGCAGGCTCTGATCAAGCCCGCTGATTTCATCCTCTTTGCTTACCCTGAGACCCATGACGGTATTAATTATCTTTAAGAGCAGCCAGCTTACCACAAAGGCATAGCTTCCGACAACTAAAACCGCAAAAATCTGGGT
>VAPM010622769.1_pt1 | contig 12333 bp, 10 predicted proteins | sample 3395091 | NCBI WGS metagenome assembly VAPM01 (sample SAMN08290445, study PRJNA428436) | hydrothermal vent metagenome | isolation source: Deep-sea hydrothermal vent chimney 3 | place: Pacific Ocean: Juan De Fuca Ridge | reverse complement strand
CTCTATGCCTCTATGCCTCTATGCCTCTATGCCTCTATGCCTCTATGCCTCTATGCCTCTATGCCTCTATGCCTCTATGCCTCTATGCCTCTATGCCTCTGCGCCTCTGTGACCTCTGCGTTCACAAGCACCAGGTTTGGTAAAGCAATAAATATCCAGGTGGCCCGGAATATTAAGAAGCATCTGCATTCATCGCATTAACATATAACCGTAAATAGATCACTCTCGCAATCACCTCAGCGATACCAAAGAATCATCTTTGCTTCCAACGGTACGTTTGCCAGTGGATGTGCCGGAACAATGCGGGGTGTAAAGTCTGTAAATGGCCGATCAGCGGTAACGCTACCGGAATACAACCAGGCATTGGCAGTACCCGCCAATGCTGCACCCCGCTCCAATATTTGTCGCACCGGTTCACCACCATTGATGGCGTCGGCATACAATTCAACCCTCACTGCCTGTACAGGAAGATCATCAAGATAGACCTGCACTTCCACCTGCCAGCCGCCATTGTTTTGCTGTGTGCTCACATTGCCGAAGTGAATGCGTGACCAGTGTTGTTGCAAGCACTGGTGCCACGCTTCCAGCTCTTCAGCAACAGCAGGTTCAGCACTACGCTGTTGCCAGGCTTTGGCCAATGGCAGGTAATAATTTTCGGTATATTCGCGCAACATGCGATTAGTGGAATACTGTGTGGTCAGGCGAGCCATGCTTTCACGCATGCGACTGACCCAGGCCAGAGGAATGCCATTCGTATCACGCTGATAGAAACAAGGCACCACCTCTTCTTCCAGCAGACGGTAAAGCTGTTCTGTCTCAGCCATGTCTTGAGTCGCAATATCAGCATGCTCACAGCCATCCCCTAACGCCCAACCTAGCTCCGGCGCATAAGCCTCGGCCCACCAGCCATCCAATTCCGACAGGTTGAGCCCACCATTAACCAGCACTTTCATACCGCTAGTGCCGCTGGCCTCCCAGGGCCGACGTGGAGTGTTGATCCACACATCGACACCCTGGGTCAGCTGAGCCGCGACATGCAAATCATAATCTTCAACAAACACCACTTGTTGCCAAAGATTGTTTTGTGCCAGAAACTGCTGCCATTGTTGCAGCATCTGTTTGCCAATCATGTCTTTAGGATGGGCCTTACCGGCAATAACCAGTTGTACCGGCCGGTCACGATTGGTGAGCAGCCGCACCAGCCGCTGCGGGTCGTGCAATAACAGATTGGGACGTTTATATTCAGCAAAGCGGCGGGCAAAACCTAACGTCAGCGCATCAGGCTCAAGAGCATCGGCATATTCCCGGCTGCGCGATTCTTCCGATCCCCGGCCACGATATTGATGCACCAGTCGATGACGCAACCAGCTCACCAGCCGCTGGCGGCCACGGGAGCGAAAACGCCACAACGTTGCATCCGACTGCTCGCGCAAATCCGCTTCCACGGTTTCCAGCGCACCGCGCCAGCGTGACTTGCCACAAGCCTCGGTCCACAGGGTATCCGATGCTGGAGAGTCCCAGCTCGGTACATGAATGCCGTTGGTAATATAGCCAACGGGTACCTCAGCCTCTGGCCAGCGGGGAAATAACGGAGAAAAGATACGCCGACTGACCTCGCCATGCAGCCGGCTCACCGCATTGCTCGCACCAGCACCATGCAAAGCCAGATAAGCCATATTAAAAGGCTCGCTTACCGCATCAGCATGACTTTTCCCCAGGCTCAACAGCTCATTGATATCAATACCCAGTTCATCGGCCATCGGTTGAAAATATTGTCTAACTAATTGCAGTGAGAAACGATCAAAACCTGCTTCTACCGGAGTGTGGGTGGTAAACAGATTACCGGCACGGGTAGCCCGCAGAGCCTCGCCAAAACTACCCCCCACACGCTGCATGTGATAACGCGCCCGCTCCAGTATGGCGAAAGCGGCGTGGCCTTCGTTGAGGTGACAAACAGGACAGTGAATGCCCAGGGTTTCCAGCAATCGCCAGCCACCAATGCCCAGCACCATTTCCTGTTGCAGACGCATTTCCTTGCCGCCGCCGTAAAGTTCACTGGTAATGCCCCGATCACCGGGGTCATTGAGTGGATCGTTACTGTCGAGTAATAACAACGAGCGACGCCCAGCCTGGGCACGCCAGCTGCGCAAATGCAGGGAACGCCCAGGCAGCTCGATGCTGATACGCACCCATTCCCCGTGATCATCACGCAGTGGTACCACCGGCAGCATGGTTGGGTCGTTATAGGGATAAAATTCAATCTGTTCGCCATCGGCATTTAATGCCTGGCGGAAATAACCCTGTTGGTAAAGCAGGCCAACACCGATCAGTGGCACGTCCAGATCACAAGCGGTTTTGAGATAATCCCCCGCCAGCACACCCAGCCCACCGGAATAAATAGGCAGCGATTCGCAAATACCAAACTCCATACTGAAATAGGCAACATAACCATCAATAGCGTCACCGATGGTTTCCGAAAACCAGGAATGTTCACCAAAGTGAGCCTCCCGTGCATCCAGTTGTTTTTGCAGTTTTTCGAGAAATACTTTATCGCTGGCCAGTGCCTGTAAACGCCGGTCAGAGACCGTCTCCAGAATCAGCCAGGGATTGGCCGTTGCGTCCCATAAATCGGAATCCACTTGCTGCCACAAGGCATCCGCACCGTGATTCCAGCTCCAGCGTAAATCCAGTGCCAGTGTTGCTAACCCTTTTACAGGGGCAGGCAAGGCCCGTGGCAAGTAATGATTGGTTTGCATTGCATCATCTCCAAAAAATCAATGTATCCGTCGTCGCTGACTGAACAGCAACTCGAAAACAATAATCCCGACATAAAACAACCCCAGTGAAACCAGCGTAGCGGCCTCGTTATTTCCTAAATAGATACCCAAGGCTATCCAGCTCGCCACCGTCATAAACAACCCCGCCAGTGGCACCCAGGGCCGGATGACAATCTGTTTACGCAGACGCCAGGCAGAAAGATTAATTGCAGCAAAAATTATCAGAAAAGTGGAGCTGGCAAAGGATGAAATTATTGTAAGATTGGCGCTATTCACAAATACCAGAGTGATGGCCGTAATAACAACCAGACTGACCCAGGGAATACCGTTCTGGCATCGACGGAAACCAAAAACCCTTGGCAACTGTTTCTCCCTGGCCATCTCGGCCCCCAGACGGGCGGTGCCAAACAGCGTCGCATTAATCGCAGAGGCCGTGGAAAAAAGTGCCGCCAGACCAATAAGCATAAATCCTGCTTCCCCCAAAAAAGGCTTCGCTGCCACTGCCAGAGCATATTCCTGATAACGGTCTATTTCTTCCGGCAACAGATTACCCACTGCGACCAAAGAAACCATCACGTAAATAACAATAGTGATACCGATAGACCAGAGAATGCCACGCGGCAGATTGCGTTCAGGGTTCTCCATTTCATTCACAGAGTTGGAAATCAGCTCAAAACCCTCGTAAGCCACAAAGATCAGCGCCGCCGCCATGAGTACTCCCAGATGGCCGTTATTGAACACCGGTGACACATAGTCACTTTTGATAAAAAACAGGCCGATAGCCGCAAACAAAAGCAGGATTAATACCTTGATGGTGACAATAACCAACTCGGCATTACCTGCCTCTTTCACGCCATAAAGATTAATACCCAGAAAAACCAGCAGTACCAGCGATGAAAGCAAATGCTGCATGGCAGAATGCACATCGACACCGCCACCCAGCAGAGCCGCACCATAAACACCGAAGGTATAAGCGTAGAGCCCCATGGTACCGATATAACCCACCAACAGCAGCCAGCCGCCAATGCCCGCGATATTGCCTTGACCAAACGCCTGCTCCAAATAAGTGAAGCTACCGCCATCAGAACGAAAGGTCAGCCCTAACCGGGAATAGCTCCAGCCTGTCAACAGGGCAATCACACCTCCCAGCGCAAAAGCGATAGGGGCAGCATGTCCCGCCTGGGCGATGGCCAGACCCAACACCGAAAAAATACCGCCACCCACCATGCCACCCACACCCATGGCAATGACTTGCTTAAGGTTCAGTTTGGCGGAAGTATTTTTTTCCGGTGTATTATTCACGGATGTTACGCAGGCCTCAAATGTGAATTAAACGCTAAAAACATCTCGGTTTTAAAAATCATCGGGTATTTAACGCAGAGGTCGCAGAGGTGCAAAGGGCGCAGAGAAAAACACTAAAAACTTTGCGTCCTCTGTGTCTTTGCGACCTCTGCGTTTATCACACACCCCTTGTCAGTACCACGACAGCATAACCTCCTAATACACTGGAACGATTATCCGAGAGCTTCTGATATTGCACAGGCTTCAATCAGAATATGCGTTGCAGCATCATGTAAAAACCATCAGCCATTGATTCATTATTCGCACACGTAACATCCGTTATTCATCCTGTTTCAGGAAGTATTAGCGCAGATGGATCGTGACATCCCGGACACCCTCTCCCGTCAACACATCACAAGCCTGCTCTACTTCATCCTGATTGCCATGCACCACGAGCAGATAACAGCCTGACCCGATGACCGCTTCATAACGAATGATGCTGTCTTCAGGAATAGCGATATTGTAAAGCGCCGCCCCCAGAGTGCTGAGCCCGTCTATCGCTACCGCATCCTCAAGCGCCGCAAGAAGATATTCTTCACAAGGGTAATCATTACCAACAATAGAAAGTTTATTGGCATCAAAACCTTTTTTTTGCAGCAGATACACGATCGCTTCAGCCTGAAGATGATCGTTACAAACCGTGATACAACTGTTCTCCCAGGCCATATCTCCGTTCCTCCACAAGCACATGAATTATCCGGGGTCGATAATTAACTGATGCCTGATTCTTACCCGAAAGGCGGGAGAATTCTGCTACCAGAGTTACACAGATACCTTGTGGGGGATGTCTTCGGCTCGTTTTACCAGCTCCTGCAAAGCTTCAACTTCCAGATGGCCACGACGGGCATCGACAATGCCTTCCTGTTTCCAGTGTTGCAACTGGCGATTAACCACCACTCGCACACTACCGATCATCTCCGCCAAAGACTCATGGGAAAGATCATTAATCAGGCGTGGCGTCACCTGCTGTTGTTCTTCGTCCGAATCTACATGGCGCAAAATCAGACGCGCCAGACGGGTCTCCGTATCATGCAATGCCAGATCAGCAGCCAGACCGGCCAGACTGCACATCTGCTCAGCCAGATACGGCAGCAAGTTACGATTGAATTCCGGGTGTTCTTCAAGCCATTGACGCGCCTCGCCCATGGGCAGGCTCAGCAGGGTAACGTCATCCAGGGTTTCCAGCATTACATCATGCGCCTTGCCATCCAGCAGGCTGAAAATACAAAACGGTTCACCCGGGCCCAGCAGAAACAAAGTAATCATGCGACCGCTTTCGGGATTACTACGGCTGAGACGCACCCGCCCGGAAAGCAGGATATGAAAACGCTGCCAGGTTTCCTCCATAGGCAACTGGCGACGGCGTTTCCAGGTTTCCCGCCGACAACGTGTCACGATATCCTCGATAGCACTCGGCCCCAGCCCGGAAAAAAGGGATGACTCTTTCAGACAGCCGATGCTTTCGTTAAAAAATGTCGATTCGGGATTCATTCACCGCTCTCCTTGGTCTCTGTTATCCGGCAGATCAATGTTTCCACCTTCCTGTCAGGCACTTCTCTATTCTCTCCAGTGCATGCAGTAGCTGACTCCCGTTACGAGAACAAGTCAAGTCTAACTTACATTCGTATATTCTGATTGTGTAATTCCAGCAACAGATGGACAGACTTAGTAAGGAAAGAAGATCAGCAGTAATGAAACCTCGCCCGGTCAAACGGTGAAAATAAAAACATAGCATCTGTTATGCAGAGGTCGCGGAGACACAGAGGTTCAGAGTTTTTAGTGTTTTTCTCTGTGTCTTTGCGTCTCTGTGACCTCTGCGTTTACAAGCACTGGACTTAACAAAGCCACAGGATTACAGACAGCCCCGGCTTTTGACCAAGAAGTTAAGTCAATTTTCCTGCTTGTTGTAGGTTGGTGGTGAGCTTGCGAACCCCAACAGGGCCGGTGATGTTGGGGTTCGCAAGCTCACCACCAACCTACGCCAGACAGAAACTTTGGCTTAACGTAATAGCATTGGGTAACATCCACTTTTTTAGCTTTTTTTCGGAAAATAAAACAACTTCTTTCTATCGCCAAAATATCAAACAATGACCGCATTCTCTTGATAAAACTCATCGCCTGATCATCAGCTTAATCATGATGACGTCTTTAACTGCTCCTTAAGCATAGCAACCTCAGCTTCCAGCTTGCTGACCCGCTCTGCCAACTCAGACACATCCCCAGGCTCTGAAACCCTGGTGTCAGTCGCAGTTTGTGTTTGGCTAACATGTGCTTCAATATCAATGGGGCCGGAAAACAAATGCATGTACTCTGCATCCTTTCGCCCGGGCGTGCGCGGCAATTTCACCACCAATGGACTGCCATCCCGCTCGATCAACTCGGTAAGGGAATTTATAACAGCAGCGTTATCGGCAAAGGCATGCAAACGACCACTACGCGCCCTCAACTCTCCAGGGGTTTGAGGACCACGCAGCAACAGTAAACACACAATAGCAAACTGAGAAGCATCAAATTGATATTCGCCAAACTGCGTATTGCACAAAAGCTGTGTGTATTTTTCAACCCCACTCTTGAAGTTTTCCTCAACACGCACGAGATGCTTGGCCTGCAAATCACGGATAGTACGCTGCACCACACCCTGCTCCAGAGACATTACAGGGTTACGACTGGATTTCTGATTGCATGCACTGGTCAAAGTATTAAGTGTGAGTGGATATTGCTCCGGTGTAACAACGGATTTTTCCATCAGACAAGCAATTACGCGGGCTTCGTTAGCAGATAAATTCAATAGCATCATTGGATCCTCATTATTCCTGTCAAAGTATCAAAGTGGTCATTGCTTGATATTACACAGTTTTATTGTCGCCATCTCACGTATTTCCACCACACGAGTTGTCGAGTAATATAAGCTACCAACAAACTATAGTCAGAATAATTGACTAATTTCCATTACCTAATTTGGCTGAGCAGATAATTGAAATATTTGAGTTTTTCTCTCCGGCACGGATTTATCATCCGATACCGATTGCTAGCCACACCAAAAACGTTGGAAATCGACTACGAATATCAACAAAACAACTTCATGTTATGAATAAAATAAAAAAACTATTTACTTTAGCTGTATTTGTTAGCTTATCTGGCACTGCCTATAGTGATAATTTTCACAAAAACACAGCACAGCCCGAAACTACAAATATAAAGAAAAATGTACGTAATACCGAGGGGCTTGACTTACTAACAAACTATGACAGAGACCTCTGGGAGGGTCCCGCAGGCTGGTCTGATAAACAATGGAAATGGAAAAAACGCCTTCGCTGGAATAAAGAATGCGATTATGTTGGCGAAATTGAAATTCACTCCGTATCAAAAAACCAGCAGTTGATACAAGTCATGTGTGTACCCGGCGCATATCAAGCAATGTACTATCTTTTTTTATACGACTCAAAAAATAAATCCGCGCAACAGCTAACCCTTGGTGCTCCCGAAAACACCGACAAACTTAATGAAATATCAGGCCACCTGAAATTTAATGAAGAACGCACCCTGCTTTCAATCGTAACACTTTCCAGGGGCACAGGGGATTGCGGTATTTATCGCATCTTCAGATTTAAAAAACCTGATTTTTCACCTAAATTTATCGAAAAACGAAAAAGAGAATGCAGTGAAAACAGCCCTCCTGAGAATCCACCAGAATCATTTCTTAATCCTAAGAAATGGCCTTTAGTGAACATCAACAAAAAAATGTAAAACCCCACAAAATAAAGAAATACTTTATATCTCACCAGCATCTTTTTTAGGTCGGCCTTGAGGTCGATATTGAAGCGCCTTTCCTGCCAACTTTTCCAGCTTTTTAATAAACCGCCCCGAACCACAGGGTAAACCCTTATCAGCATTTCGCCTCAAAATACTGATTTTTTCAAGATTATCCTCCTCTGCCAACCAAGCCGACCAATCAGCAATTTGCGCTAACTGGCGTTGCCAGGCAACTTTTCGACTTAGAAGATCATCTTCTCGCAGGTGACAATGTGCTGCTGCACTGGACCATGGATACCGTTCACACTTCCGCACTATTCCAGCTCGTACAGGATTGCGCTCAACATAACGAATAGCAGCCCATAGATAGGCTTCATCAAGCGGAGAGGAAAAATATCGGCCTTGCCAAACATGCCCTTTCCAACCGTGTTCTCGATTAAGTCGTTGCGCATAACGCATATGTAAGGGCTTGAGGACTGCTTGTAACCCATCCTCTGTACGCGGGATCACGATAAGATGGATATGGTTAGTCATCAGACAATAAGCGATGACGTCCAGCTTATGCTTTTGACTGTATTCTTTCAGCCAGCTGAGATATACCTTTCTGTCTTCATCCGAATAAAAAACATCTTCACGGCGATTGCCACGCTGGGTAATGTGGTGAGGCACACCTGCAAATACTGTTCTCGCTACTCTAGGCATGCGAAGATTGTAACATAGTGTTAAACAAAGGGTAACGTCCCCTTTTTTTACTGTAGTGTTAAACAAAGGGTAACGTCCCCTTTTTTTTGGTATTCTTCACATATCCCTGTCTGTGCCACAAGTCGCTGACATTTCCTGTAATTTAAGACTAAAGGCATTTTCCGCCGAGGTCGTTATTAGCAGGCATTCCTGTGCCCGTGTCATGCCGACGTAGAGCAAACGGACGTTTTGTGCCTGCTGTGCTTCAGCATCGTTCAGTTGACCAACTCCCAGCATGATGACACGGGAAAACTCCAGTCCTTTGCTGCTGTGAATGGTCAGTACTGTAACCTGCTCATTGCTCGGGTTGTAAGTGCTCTTGTACTGTTTGCTGCCCAGCCAAGCATAGGGAATATTAGCGGCCTTCAGTTGTGATGCCACTTTGTGCCCCTGGTCTCCTCTGGCGTATACCACGGCCATATCACTCCAAGACACACCCTGCTCATGCCATTTCTTTAAACACCTGAGCGCATAGACAATCTCTTCCGGGAGATTATTGCTTCGGTGAACAACGGGTACGGGGCCACTGTTGCCTGCTGCTTCCGGCTTGATCAGAGGAATGTGATCATCATCCGTACTTTTTGGATTAAAGTAGTGACGGGTAAAGGTGTATGCAAAATGAAGAATTTCACGAGTATTACGGTAATTAAGTCGCAAAATTGTCGTGCGTCCCTTTCCCTGGATACCAACGCTGGAAAGACTGAAACCGAGGCCGGAATTTTTGTTATAAATTGACTGGGCGTCGTCGTAAAGCAATAGCAGAGCATTGGTTTCAGGGTCTACCATCTGTACCACCAGCTTCAGCCACTCTGCCTCAAAATCATGGCCTTCATCAATCAACAGGGCACCGTATTGCGCTCTGGGGATACGCCCCTTATCAACAGCAGCAATCACACTCTCCACCTGCCGCTCCCAGGGAGGACTGTCGGATTCCAGCAGCTCTACATGGTAAGTTTTGAGTTGTTGGCCACACCAGTCATGGAAATGGTAAACCTGCACTTGACCGGCAATGCCCTTGTCAGCGATGAAAGTCTGTAGTCTGGCAGCAAGGGTGATATTAAAGCAGAGTACCAGGATCGGCTTGCTCATTATCTGTGCCAGATGCAAACAGCGATAACCCAATATCAGGGTTTTGCCGGAACCCGCAACCCCGTGGATTACCCGATGCCCTTCGCCCAGACTACGAGCCAACTGCTCCTGCTGAATATCCATGATTTTCATAATATCAGGCAGAGTCTGTTCCAGATGTGGTGTTTCCTCATCGTTTTCAGCAAAAATGTTGGCTTGGCCGCAGTCGTCAATACGAATTTCGGGAAACAGGTGCCAACGGATGCAGTTAATTTGTGGCAAGGTCAGGGTTCCTCCAAATCGATAATGAAACATATCCCATAGCTGTGCCTGAAATTTTTCGGCATCCGCACTTTCGGTGATTTCATCTTTATAGATGATCAGATGATCCGGCAACAATCCTTCACGCCGCTCATCGGGAATCGCTTTTTCAATCTGTTTGCGAGTGATGTTGGTAAATACCACACCCCAGCCATAAGGCATGAGCAGGTTGCCTTTATAATTTTCTGTGGTCTGGCAGAGCTTGGGGTCGCGTGACAATGTTCCCACCACGCTATAGGTATATTGGCGAGCCTGTTCCAGCGGGTGTGGTCTGGTGATCAGACCGGTATCTGTCAGCAAGGTGACATCCGATTTACTGATTTTTTTCAGTGTCTCCGGTTTCCAGTCTTTTACCTCCAGAAACAGCAATCCCCGCGAAGGATGCAGGATGATAAAATCGGGATAACGGCGTTTTTTCCCCACAGGAATATCGAACCAGACCAGATAATCGTCTTCTAGCAACTCTTGCAAACGCCTTGCTACACGTTTTTCTCCGGAAGTCATGCGCCCGAGGGTTTGCCGGTTCAGTGAAGGGATAATTTCTGCCATTGTTCGCTGCTGCTTCTTTTATCGGGGCTATCAATAATAAAGGGGACGCTACCTTTATTCTTTCTATCAAATCTTTTTGCATTCCCACTTCGCCAACCAAGCGGCTTCCTCAACATCGCTGAGATTTAAGGGCAAAGCTCCTATGCAAACAACAGTATTATCATCAATCAGACCTAACGCTAACTTTTCCCCTTTGGAAACATCACCTAATTCAGGCTTTGGCAAAACAAATGTTATTATGTCTATTTTCTCGGGAAAGTCACTTCGGAGAACCCTCCCTTCCAATGAGACCGGGTCAGGCATATCTGCTGCAAATGATGGTGATTTAATCCATTTACTTACAGCCTCTAACTCAACCACTTCAATAATCACTTTATGCTTAACTATACGGTCCGCTGCCCATTCCCAATTAAATGTTTTATTATTACTAAAAAATGACATTGCACTAGCTCCCGCCATAATAAATGTGGTGAAAATTAAAACAAATAATTTAGACTTGTTCATTGGTCTATTACAAGATCAAAGCCACCTTCAGTAGCTTTCTTTATAAATCCAATATGCCCGGAATAACTCCTTGCTGTTTTGTGGCGATCATTCAGTTGTTTATAAAGCCTGTTTGGCGTATCCAGCCCAGGTATACTTCTTCCAGCAATGCCTGCATTTGTGAATGCTTCAGATGCATGTGTCGAACAATTATCACCAACTAACCTGAAGCCCCCCGGATTAATTTTGAGCCTTACCCAGAATTTTTTAAATAATGATGCTTCTTTTTCAGTTACTGTAATGATTAAAAGCGTGGATTTGGTTTTATATTTTTTGGCATAATCCAGATCGACATAATATGGGCGATGCACCTGAAACAACCTGTGATCGTAAACAATACCATCCATACCAAAACCACTACTACCACCGCTACCACTTGTACCTTGACCTTCTCCAAAAAAACCAACGGGTGAACCATCAGCTAAAATCACATCAGCATGTTGAGCTAACAAGTCAGGCTCATGGTCTACACCTATCTTTCCCCGTACAATCAGCGCCACTTTAGTTCCGTCAAAAACTATTGTTTCCAATTTATTACTCCTGTAAATACGAGCATCAAAATAGCAGAACACCTTATTCCATTATATTATCGACCTGAACAAATATATTGCAAAACTGGTCCATCTTGTTCCTCAGAAAAACTTAGGTATGCTACCTCTAAAGTTTTTCCATCTTTATGAAATTTTTTTGGCTCCCCAATACCCAATACGTAAAGATTTCCTTCTACTGTGTACCGAATTTTCTCAACATCACTTCTATTGCGAAGCCCTTTGTGCCATTCGGGTCAGGTCTTGCATTAAAGCGTTCGCTTCAAATGGTTTTACTACACGGCTCACTGTTGAATAATAAACACTAAACCATTCTGAAAATTTCTTTCATCATGCACTTACCTAAAACATAAGCCTGTGCCATAGCTGCTTTTCCATTTTAGGTTTTGAGTAAAAGTTCGCACTTCCATCAAAACGGGTAACCCTCGCTTTTTCAAGTCAGGTGTCAGATCAAGTCTGAACTACTACAATTTATGATTGAGTTTCCGGGCAGAATGCTGGAACAGTTATAAAACGGGCAGTTACACAGAATTATTTACAGGCTCGTTGCTGAGTACATTACAGGTTTCATTTATTTTTGTTTCCTAAAACCCAAGTTAATTTCTTCGACTTGATAGATTCTTTCTCTCCTGTCAAATGGTTTAAATTTCTACAGCTATATTCAATGTCTAGCTCCCCCTTTTCCGGCAAGT
>VAPM010032854.1_pt1 | contig 12339 bp, 9 predicted proteins | sample 3395091 | NCBI WGS metagenome assembly VAPM01 (sample SAMN08290445, study PRJNA428436) | hydrothermal vent metagenome | isolation source: Deep-sea hydrothermal vent chimney 3 | place: Pacific Ocean: Juan De Fuca Ridge | reverse complement strand
TTTTCTTTAGATAATTTCTATTTAATAGAGCATGGACATTTTGTTAAAGCCTTATTAAATATAACAGTTAATGTTTTTGTCTGTATTTTTGCAGTTTGGTTAGGTATATCCATAGGTAAAATCCTGTTTTCTTCAACAGCAGGGGTTTTGCATTGGAATGGCTGGGTTTTGCCTTATGGTTTATTGATAGTTAATACCATAGGTGCTTTTTTAATAGGTATTGTCGGTACTATTTTATTAAATAAAGTTGACTTGGCAGAAGAATATGCTGCAGCATTAGTGATTGTTTTTATAGGTATTTATATAACATTATCTAGTTTGTATTTAGTGCTTTATTTTATAGAGCACAGTTATACTTTTAACACCCATTTAAAATCTATTTTAGTTTCAATAGGTTGTAATATTATGGTTTTTAGTTCAGCGTTATGGCTGGGTTTACTTGCTGGAAAGCAAATTTAATACAATTATCATTATGAGTACATCTATCATTTCTAATCAGCAACCACTACAAGAAAATAAACTTGCGGTATCGTTTAAATTAATTTTAGGTTTGTATTCAATTATCCCTCTTTGTTTTTTTATTTATTTGGCTGATGTCTTTATTGGAGGACATTATTTAAAATCAATTCTACCCAGTAGTCCTTCACATTTTATCTTGTTTCAAATTTTGTTCGGTACACCTCATATTATTGCAAGTGCTATTATGCTGACCAGCAATAAAGAATATTTTCAATTCTTTAAACCTAAATTAATAGCCATGACAATTTTAATTATTGTTGTTTTTGGTTTTGGTAGCTTAGTTATACCTTATAAAGCTCTCTATATAACAACAGCCTGTTGGACAGTTTATCATGTATTTAAACAGCAGCATGGGATTGGCAAAGCTGTTTGTCGGCTTCCTACATGGGCTTTTTACTGGATGTTATGGTTAAGTGTGAGTGCAGGTATCTTTATTTATATGGGGATATTTTTAAAAAACAGCTTAGATGTTCAGCAAGTGATCTGGGTTAAATTAATAGCGGCTACTTTAACGATGGGTCTGGTTTTAAGCTCGGTATTATGTCAACGCTATATCAAAACCTCATTTGGGAAATACTTCTTATGGGCAAACACTCTGTTAATTGTGAGTAGTTTTTATTTTTATACCCAACAATATTATTTCTTGGCTATATTGATACCACGACTCGTTCATGATGCAACTGCTTATGTATTTTATGTAACTCATGATTACAATAAGCATCATCAAATACCACAAAATACCCTATATAAATATGCAGCACGCTGTCATTTGCATGTGTTTGTCGTGCTACCTTTATTATCTTTTGCATTAACTTATTTGTTACAAGCTTATGGTGATGAATGGGTCAATATAATTACCCAATTCTTTTTTGGTACTGAAATATATAAGGCTATTACCTTAGGTTTAATTGGCTATTTATCATTGATGCATTACTACACAGAAGCTTTTACCTGGCAGGCAAATTCGCCTTTAAGACGATATATTCGGTTTTCTAAGTAATTATTTTGCTTGTTAGAGTGGATTAATTATAAATTTTGGCTATAATTATCGCTTAACTTGGTATTTTAAATGGATTAGGATAATGAATAAGGTAACAAAATTACTAGCTGTAAGTGCACTGAGTATGGTTGGGCAACAGGCTCAGGCTATTTCTATTGAATTTGATTATACTTACGACAGTAATGGTTTTTTTAATACTCAAGTAAGAAAAGATGCGTTAACTAATGCAGGAAATTATTTTTCCAGCCGTATTAATGATAGCTTGAGTGCCATTAATTCATCTGGAGTTAATCATTTTAATGCAGCTTTTTCTAACCCAGGTACTGGTGCTGCAACAACAATTAATGATTTTAATGTAGCAACAGATACTTTACGTGTTTATGCCGGAGGGCGATCTCTTGGTGGTTCAACTATTGGTATTGGTGGTGCTGGTGGTTTTGGGGTTAGTGGGTCATCTAGCTTTGTAAATGGGTCTATTTCCAGAGGACAAGGAAGTGGAAACTCATCTGTTACTTTAAATGAAAGAGATTCATTTGGTAATGTTACTAATGCTACTGCTACCGATTTTGCACCATGGGGTGGTGCAATAAGTTTTGATAATACTACGAGTTGGTATTTTGATAATGATACCAGTACAGTTGAGCCATTTTCAGGAAATGATTTTTACTCGGTTGCTATTCATGAACTAGGACATTTATTAGGTATTGGTGGATCTGATTCATGGGACAATAAAGTAAGTTCTGGTTTTTTTACAGGAGCTGCATCAGGGAGTGTTGCTTTAGCAAGTGATAATTCACATTGGAAAGAGGGTACCACTAGTTTTGTTAATGGAGTAAGTCAGGAAGTAGCTATGGATCCAAGCATTACGACTGGAACTAGAAAATATTTTACGGATCTTGATGTGGCTGGTTTAAAGGATGTTGGCTGGGAAGTCAGTGCTGTCCCTGTACCTGCAGCAGTATATTTCTTCGGCTCTGCTTTATTAGGGTTAGGTGCCTTGCGTAAAAAGGCTTAAACATTGAATATTTTAATCCCCCTGTTATTACTGCTAAGCTTTGCTAGTTATGCGGATGATTTAACTACAGTTAAAGGTAAATTACGGGTTTATTTACCAACAGTAGGTATCATCAAGTCTGTTGATATTTTATTGGCTGAGCAACAGAGTTCTAATATTATAACTACACAAGTTTGTAGTTTAGACTCCCAAGCATCATGCGATATTGCTTTACCTTTCCACTTAAAAGATATTAATCAGGCTAAGCAATATGCTGTTGAAATTGATATTTTGTATCAAATTGGTAGAGGGGATCAATCTTACAAAACATCCTTTTTAGTATCCCCTCTTACTAACCCACCCATTATGGATATTGTTATTAGTATTCCTAGAAGTCCAATTGAATAGGGTTTTCAGCTAAATAGAGGGGGGGGGGTAGTCTATGTTAAGCCAAGTTAGCTAAGGCTGCATATATCCAGCCTTCACTATTGTTGTAAGAGACAAGATACCATTCTGCAGAGTCTTCACCATTTTGATACCAGCCAGTCCTAAGTAATTCAACTTCTTCATTTCTAGGGATTACTTGAATGATATTGTCATTATATGATGGCCAGCGCCTTTGATTGGTATTTGCTAGCAGTGTCACTGTATTACTACTGTCTTCTTTGCGACCAAGAAGTTTGGCTTGCATATTTTTCAAAGGAAAAAGAGGGTTGGTATCTTGCTTTCTTCCTGGGCTTATTTTCCAATGAGGCCAAGCCCATTGTAAATTGTATTTTTCAAAAAGAACGGTGCTGATTTCTTCAACGGCTATAAGTTGTTCCGCTGTGTAATTCATCCAGCCACCAAAGCCATGTTCAGCGGTAGTTTTTTCTGCAATCAGAAACTCTGTATCGTTATAAACCTCACCAAACCAAGAACGGTAGTGGCCGTTACCTATGGGGGTTAATTTTCCAGGGTTGACGATTTCAATGCCAACTGAAAAGTTATTAACTCCTGGTCGACCATTAAGGTTTGAGCGACCTGCATGCCAAGCTTTAGAATTAAAAGGAGCTAACTGGGTTATTTTGCCATCACGGTGAACAACTAAATGTGCTGAAGCTTTTGCCGCAGGATTCATAAACCAGCTTACACTGGTATTTCCATCTAATCTGCCTGCTGTATCATGTAAAATGATACCTTCAGGTTTTAGCACAAAGTTTTTACTTCGATTGGGTGTTGAAAAATATTCAACAGGGGTGTTTTGGTAATACAGTCGGTGATTTAATATTTTATACATTAGCTTTTCTCTCAATTTGAATGAGCATGCTGGAAAAATAAATGTAAAATCCTTTTTATTGCTGTTTTCGATAGTGGGGCGAATCTAATGATAAAGCTATTTTAACAATTTATCCAATAGTGGGGTGCAGACTTCAGTCTGCTATTACACAAAGAATGCAGATTAAAACCAGTATCCCCAAAGGCTATCACTAATGATAAGCTGTTCGCTATAACCAAAAATTTTAACCCATACTCTTTAACTAGGAGGCTGTCCGAGAATAGAAAACCTACTACGGAAAAGCCCATTTTGGCCAGTTTCCCCGATCATTTTCGTTAAATAGCGCAACTATTCGCCTCAAATGATCGAAAAAACTGACTCAAAATGAATTTCCCTCGCTACGGTTTCTATTCTCGGACAGCCTCCTAGTCATTATTCAAAGCTAAAAAATAATAATCTTATTTAATGGTAGAGTATTGACAGGCTACAATATTAGAAACTTGAACTTGCTAAATTAGCTCCAAGGCGGCTGATCTTCATTATAGGCACTAAAGTTTTTATCCTTTGGTTGAGTAGTAGTACCTAAAACTGTTTTACTGCTTGATTTAGTTTTGCTTGCTTGTGCTGATGAAACACTTTGTTTCCACTTTTTAAAAAGTGAATCATCTAGGTTGTTCGAGGCATACCATCGTTTTTTATTAGCATCCCATTTTGCACCCAGTGCTTTAGCCTCATCTTTTTGTGAATAAGGTACATTAAGATACATTCTTGAGTTAACCATAATTATATAATTTAGACTTAAACTTGTTTTTAAAAGTATTCTCTTAATATTAGCTGAAATAAATAAACAGGCAATTATTTAGGTAATACGCTGACTAAATTGTTAAAGGCCAATTAGCTAGTGGTATCGGCTGTGTTGTATTACTATAAGAGCTAAGCTTATATGGAATGAATAAAGGAAAGGCAAACTTATGGTCATTAAACAAAATAATAAACTTTTGAGCGATTTAGTTAGTTATATTAGAAAACAATTAAAGGATGATCAAGCAGAAACGTTGGTAGAATTTAGTAAACAATATTATCAATGTGTTGTTTTTAATGATCTTGATAAAGTGACTGTTGAAGATTTATATGGTGCAGTTCTTTCACATTGGAATTTAGCTTTAGAATTTAATACCGATAATAAGACTAGAGTATACAACCCTTCTTTGGAAGAGCATGGCTGGCAGTCAAAGCATACCATTATCGAAGTGGTTGTTAATGATATGCCTTTTTTGCTTCAGTCATTGAGCATGGAAGTTAATCGGCATGGCTTTACTAACCACCTGGTTATCCACCCCGTTTTTACTATTAAAAGAGATGCTAACGGTAAGTTCATAGCTTTTGTTGATGAAGGGAATAATGATGAGCTTGGCTCGACGGAATGTTTTGTGCACTTGGAAATCGATAGGCAAAGCAGTAACGCCAAGATGGATAAATTACAAAAGTGCTTAAATAGTGTGTTAACGGATGTCAAAGCGGCTACTGAAGACTGGCAACCTTGTTTGAACAAAATGCAGTCAGTGATTGATGAGTTTAAGCAGTCTCCCTCTTTAAAACAGGAGGTAATAGATGAACTGAAATTTCTACAATGGCTACATAATAATCATTTTGTGTTTCTAGCCTATCGTGAATATGAGATTGTTAAACAGGGTGATAATCTTGGTTTTAAAGCACTGCCTGGCACTGGATTGGGTATTTTGCGTGATTCGATTCTCCCTGTTCCTAATAATTTTATAGTCCCTATTTCTGCTGAGGTGTTTAAGGCCATTAATACCAGACAGCCTTTGATGATTACTAAAGCGACGTCTAAAGCCACTGTTCATCGCCCTGTTTTTATGGATTATATTGGTGTTAAGCAATATAACGAACAAGGTGAAGTCATTGGTGAAAAACGCTTTTTGGGTTTGTATAGTTCAACGGCTTATTATTGTTTATTAAATGAAATCCCTATGGTTTCAACTAAAATCAAACAATTACAGCAATGTTTTTCCTTTAAGCCTGGCTCACATAGAGCCAGAACCTTGTTGTTTACCTTGCAGTCCTTGCCTAGGGATGAAGTTTTTCAGGCAGATTTTGAATCTTTGTTACAGTTTACTGAGGGAATGTTGCAGTTACAGCAAAGTCAAAGAGTTCGGGTTTTTATCCGTCAGGATTTGTATGGTCATTTTGCATCATTATTAGTTTTTGTACCAAGAGAACGCTACAACACAGAAACACGGAAAAAGATTGAAGGTATTTTAATAAATATTTTTCAGGCGGATAATGTGGAATTCAGTGTGCAGTTATCTGAATCAATTTTAGCAAGATTACATTTTATTATTCATAGTGTTAATGGCTGCTGCGTGGAATATGACTCTGCTGAGATTGAAGAGCAAATTATTGAGGCATTGGCAGACTGGAATGATGAGTTAAAAGGTGAGTTGCAAAATTATCATGGTGAGGCCCTGGGTAATCAATTATTTAATAATTATTGTGAAGGATTTTCAGCCGCTTATAGAGAAGATATTCCCAGCAGAACGGCTTTGTTAGATATTGATAGAGTTGAAAATTTAATTGTCACAGGATCAGGTGCGGATAGTTTGTTATACAGTCCGTTAACGGCATCAGAAATCAAAACCTTACGATTTAAGTTTTTTAGTAAAGGTCAGGCATCATTATCTAAAACCTTACCCATGTTAGAGAATATGGGGGTGAAAGTGTGTGATGAACGTCCCTACGAGATTACTAATAAAGATTGTGCTGATGTTTACTGGATGCATGATTTTGGTTTAGAGCTTGATCTTGATACCGCATCATTAAATCTAAAGCATTTAAAGCCTTGTTTTGAGGAAACTTTTGAGCAGTGCTGGTTTGGAAAAATTGAAAATGATGGCTTTAATCAGTTGGTGTTAAGGGCTGGTATTAGTGGGCAAGAAGTTAATATATTCAGGGCTTACTTTTTATATCTACGGCAGATAGGCATTACTTTTAGTCAAGTTTATGTGGAAACTACTTTGGCAAAAAATCCAGAAGTTGTCAGGTTGTTAACGCATTATTTTATACAACGTTTTGACCCTTCATTAAATCAAGAAGAAAATAGTATTAATGAGCTGTATGCAACGATTACCGAGACAATAGATAAAGTTAAATCGTTAGATGAAGATAGGATTCTAAGGCGTTATTTAAATTTAGTGCAAGCAGCGGTAAGAACTAATTACTTTAAAAACTCGGTTGATGCTGAAGGCATTCCTTATTTTTCGACTAAATTTGATTCATCGAAAATAATTGATATGCCATCACCCGTACCTTATTTCGAGATTTTTGTTTACTCGCCACGAGTCGAAGGTATTCATTTGCGTGGTGGACCTGTCGCTCGTGGGGGTTTGCGCTGGTCAGACAGGCCTGAAGATTTTAGAACAGAAATTTTAGGGCTAATGAAAGCTCAAATGACTAAAAATGCTGTTATTGTTCCTACTGGAGCAAAAGGTGGGTTTATTGTTAAACGCTTGAAAAATGCTTTTAGTTATGAACAGAAATCAAAAGAGGTGGTTGCTTGTTACCAAATACTGATTGCTGGGTTGTTGGATTTAACAGATAATCAGCTGGCAGGGAGAGTTGTAAAACCTGAATTATGTGTTTGTTATGATGACGATGATACCTATCTAGTTGTCGCTGCAGATAAAGGAACGGCAACTTTTTCTGATTATGCCAATGAACTTTCTATTCAATATGGTTTTTGGTTGGGTGATGCTTTTGCTTCGGGTGGTTCTGTTGGGTATGACCATAAAGCAATGGGAATTACTGCGCGAGGTGCTTGGGAATCGGTTAAACAACATTTTGATACACTAGGGTGTAACTACACTGAAAAACCTTTTACAGTTGTTGGAATTGGCGGTATGGTGGGTGATGTCTTTGGGAATGGTATGTTGTTATCCAGGCAAATTAAATTAGTCGGTGCTTTTGATCATGAATATATTTTTCTTGATCCTAACCCAGACCCTGAACAAAGTTTTGTTGAGCGGCAACGCTTATTTTCATTAGCTAAATCAAAATGGTCTGATTATGATTTAGCATTGATTTCTAAAGGAGGTGGGGTTTATTCCAGAGCATTAAAATCAATTTCATTAAGCCCTCAGACTATGCAAAGGCTTAATATTCGCAAGGAGAGGGTAACGCCCCAAGAGTTAATTAAAATATTATTGTCGTCACCCGTAGATTTGCTGTGGAACGGAGGTATTGGTACTTATGTTAAAGCGACTGAAGAGACTAACCTCGATGTAGGGGACAGAACCAATGATGCAGTTAGAATTAATGGCTGTGATTTGCACTGTAAAGTGGTTGGGGAAGGAGGGAATTTAGGTTTTACTCAAGCAGGACGTATAGAGTATGCATTACATGGGGGGTTGATTAATACTGATTCTATTGATAATTCTGCTGGGGTTGACTGTTCAGACCACGAAGTTAATATAAAAATCCTACTAAATTCACTGGTAGAGCAGGGGGATTTAACAGAAAAACAGCGAAATAATTTATTAGAGTCTATGACTGAACAGGTTGGGCTACTGGTATTAAAGCACAATTATTATCAAAACCGTGCTATCACCATGATTGAGCATAATTCAGTCAATAATATAAATGATGTGCAATGGTTAATAGATGTTTTAGAAAAATCGGGGCATCTAGATAAAGTGTTGGAAGTCATTCCTAACCATAAGCAATTACTACAACGCTACCAACAGACTTCAGGTCTCGTTCGCCCAGAAATTGCTGTTTTGCTTGCTTATAGTAAACAGGTTATAAAAAAGCACTTATTACTGGAATTATCTGACTTGGATAAAAGTTTATTTGAGCAAGAACTTATGCAGTATTTTCCTTTGCAGCTACAAGAAATGTATCTCGAACCAATTAAAAGCCATTGTCTTGCAGCAGAAATAGTGGCTAATGGTTTGGTAAACAGTTTTGTTAACCATATGGGGATGGTGTTAGCTTTTAGGTTAATAGATGAGACAGCTTGCTCTATGGTTTCTGTTTTTAATATTTATAAACAAGTTTGCCATACTTTTGCGGTATCTGATTTATGGCACCAAATAGAGGCGGAGCAGGTAAATTTAAAGGGTGATATTGAAGCTGAGTTATATAGTGAAATTAGAAAAATTATTGAACGGGCTATGCATTGGTTTTTAAGCCAAGATCAAGAAAAAATTGATATTCAACTGTATATAAAAGGTATTGCAGAGTTAAAAACTAATTTATCGGATTTTGTATTAGAGCCAGAAAATAAAGATATTTATAATAAGGTTAGTGATCTTGTTAATAAAGGTGTTTCTGAAAACTTAGCGTTTAATATTGGAACATTAGATCTTTTATATTTATGTTTAGATGTTATTTGGTTAAATAAGAAAACAAACTATTCACTACAGGATTGCTCTAAGGTGTTTTTTGCATTAATGCATAATTTAGACCTGTTATGGTTACGCGATAAAATTAAATCATTACCAGATACAACCGTTTGGGAATCATTAGCAAGAAGGTCAGCCAGAGAAGAGTTTAACTCTGTTTGCAGTCACCTATCTTTGGCTACACTGCAAGAAGAAAGCGAAGGAATGGAAGAAAAAGTTGATAATTGGTTGTTAAAGTCTGATAAATCGATTATTCGTTATAAAAAATTATTAGCCTTAGTACATTCTGGCGAGCTCATTGAATTAGAAAAAATAACTGTTTTATTAAAAGAGTTAAGAGAACTTTGTGTTTAAAATACATTTGTTGTGAACACACGACGAAGTTTTTTTAAGTGTAAATATATGATACTAAAATGTCTTAAAGTTAAGAGAGCAAGATATGTAGCCTTGATATAGCAAAAATAAATCGAGAGAAATTTCAGGTCAACCTTGATTTCACTTTGCTTCATCAAGGCTGCAAAAGCGTATCAGTGTCGTGAAAATATGACATTTACATTACAGGTACTATAATAAGTAAAACTATATAAAATGTATTTATATCAGCCTGTTACCTTGATTGACATTGTGTTGGCATACAAACTGCTTTAGTTGTAAAGTGAATATGATTGTATTCATTAAACACTTTTTTAACAACTAAGGATTATTATGAAAAAATTATTAACAGTTTTAACAATTGCTTTACTATCAACGGCTGCAAATGCAGAAACGGCTGCTATAGAGTTTGGTGCTATTTTAGATCCTATTGATAATCAAGCCAGCACTCTTGCAGAGGTTGTTGCATCAAAAGAGCAGGTGCTTGATTCTAATTTATGGGAAGTTTTAGATACAGATAAAGATGGGTTTATCAGTAAAGCGGAAGCTATTTTATCTAAGCAAATTGCAGAAAATTGGGATAGTTTAGATGTAAACAAAGATGACAAGCTGGACTCTGCAGAGTTCTCACAAGTTTACTCTCAAAAAAACTAAGCATTAAAAAACAATAAGCAGATTCTATCTAATCTAGAGAGCCTTTCCTACGAGTTCTGGAAAAGGTAGAATCTATTTTACTTAACACACTAAATTAACTAAAGTTTTCCGGCCAATATTGTAACAACTCATACAGTGTCGAAATAATAGTATAGTCTACCTAAAAGCAATATCAAATTTTAGGCATCCTTCATTTCTCGGTTTACACTTATCCATAAATTCACAGTGATCTCTGGTATAAATGAATTCCACAAATTCAATTTATCTCACATAACTATTGACACCCTTGATATCAGCCACACGCCTCAATCATCATTTGATGATACCTTTGAAAAACGACTCTTTACCCGCCGATCGGACCTGACAGAAACTATTCTGACACAGGGGGATACCGCATTAAATGCGATATTAAACGGCGGTTGGGGAACCATCACTGAGCTTTCAAAAGCGCATGGTATTTCCCGAACGTTTGTTGATTCGTTGGCAAACCGCTTAAAACAGCTGGGTCAGTTTATTTTTAAAGATAAAATAAAGGATCCTGATGCGTTAACACAAGAACGAAAGCGGTCGATTGAGATGATGCTATCGATTCGCCTAGAGGGTTGTAGCAGTATTGGTCAGGTTTCAGCTATCATGAAAAGGCAGAAATGTGACTTATCTTCCCTAGGGTCGATCAGCCAAACCCCGGTAGATGTCACGTATTGTCGGTGTATTGCCGATGACGATTGAGTCTCAGCAGACGCTTCAATACCTTGTTTTTGCAAGTGATAAAATTTTTTCAAAGACAACGCCTGTTTTAGTAACCGTTGATCCCTGTAGCAGTGCAATTCTTCGTATCGAGCTATCAAAAACCCGACAGGCTGATGACTGGAAAAATCACTTTGAATGCTTAATGAATAATGGCATAGAGGCCATTTATCTTGTTTCCGATGAGGGTACTGGCTTGCGTGCGGGTCATGCTGCCGCATTAGGTCACACCGTTCGCCAATCCGATACGTATCATGCCATCGCTCATACGTTGGGGCATTGGGTAGAACGGTTTGAAAAATCCGCGTATAAAGCGATTCAAGAAGAATATGAGCGTGAACAAAAAGTGCAGTCTGCAAAAAGTGAACAGGCAAAACAAAAACAGCAAATGCTTTATCAGCAAGCACAGACAGTATGCGAAGAAGCCATCAGAGAGTATGATGATTTCAGTTACCTTTATTATGGCATTATAGAAGAGCTCAACGTTTTTGATAATGAAGGTAATTTACGCGATAAGCAACAGGCAGAAGCAGTGATTGAAACAGGCCTTCAGTTAATGGAGACATTAAACTATAAAGGAACACGCAAAGCGGCGCAGAAAGTCATGCGGACACTCCCTGATTTATTTCACTATTTTGATATCGCTGCGGACATTGTTAAAGACTGTAAAACATTAGTTGATAATGAAACGCTAAAGGCCTACTGCCTTGCGTGGCAATGGGGCAAAGCGATTAGAAAAGCAAAAAAGAGCACGCGTAAACACAGCGCAAAAAGGCAGGAAACAGCCTGCTTGGAAAAAGCAGAATGGTACGGTCAACACAGAATAGATCAGGAAAACTGGAGCTGTGATATTTAAAAAAAAATTTATGCCAAACTGGATAAAATCGTTCAAAGCTCAGCACTCGTGGAATGCATCAATTCAATTATTAGGCCCTACTTCAATACCTGTAAGAATCAAGTTAATCAGGAACAACTCAATTTGATTATGCATTACCACAACCAGCGCCGTTATCTTGCGGGAGTCAGGAAAAATAAAACCCCGATGGAGATTTTGACAGGTAAAAGCCAGACGAGGGATTGGGTAGAAATTCTTTTTGATATCATTGAAGAAAAAGATCCAGACCTGCTCATCACCTCTTAGAATTTAAGAAATTCCAGTAGTTATTGCGCGTTTGTAGCTATGTATTTAATGGCTATGGTGAACTACGCTAAATTTTTTGGTTTAATAAAGTGTAAACTACTTTGGGGTTAAAATGAAAGATGCCAAATTTTCTTTTATACTCGATGTTCCAGTTTTTTTAACTTGAATTCAGAAAATACTAAAAACCATAGAGTAAGTCTAAGCTTGAAACGATTGATAAAATTGTAGGGGCAA
>VAPM010166423.1_pt1 | contig 12357 bp, 7 predicted proteins | sample 3395091 | NCBI WGS metagenome assembly VAPM01 (sample SAMN08290445, study PRJNA428436) | hydrothermal vent metagenome | isolation source: Deep-sea hydrothermal vent chimney 3 | place: Pacific Ocean: Juan De Fuca Ridge | reverse complement strand
TATAAGTGGTGGCACTGGCTGGGGCGCTGCATTCTTCGATGCCAATAATGACGGCTATCTCGATTTATATCGTGGTAATAGCGGCTCTGGATTTAGTGGTGCAGGTCAGAACAATGACTTTTACCTGAACAATGGTGATGGTACTTTTTCCAGAATTACCGCAGCAGTTGGACTACTCAGTAATAATGCAGGTTTAGGTCTGGCGTATGCCGATTATGATAATGATGGTGATATTGATGTTGTAGTGCATGGTCAATACGGTGATGTGAATCTTTTCCGTAATGACACACCCGCTCAAAACTATATCAAAATTAATCTGCAGGGCAACAGCAATAATCATAGAGGAATTGGCGCACGAATTTTTGTTTCCAGCTCAGATAGTGCAAATGCATTAAATCAGATGCGTGAAATTCAGGCGGGTTCCAGCCATGGCTCTAATAACGATGCCAGCGTACACTTTGGTCTGGCCAGCCAGACTTCAGTGCAATTTGTAAAAGTAATCTGGCCTGATGGTTGCGTACAAAAAGAACGCAACATATCTATCAACCAGACGGTTACAATTGACCGCGCCAACTGTTCTGATACTCACAGCATTTCCGGCACTATTCTCACTTCAAATGGCCAACCAGTAGCAGGCGTTGAAGTGATGGTTAATGATAACACCGGATTTGCATCCACTGTTTTCACAAATGCCAATGGTGTTTATACGCAGACCGTATCGAATGGTTTATATATCGCCTACCCAACGTCTAATAAATATAATTTCAGTGTTTCCAGCGGAGGTAATATATTTGTAAGTGTTGATGGTGCCGACGAAGTTAAAAACTATACCGCAGCCCTTAAAACCTACAGTATTTCGGGAACGATTTTAGATCAGAGCGGGCAACCGGTCGCAGGTATCAGTGTGCAGATTAATGACAACTCAGGCTTTGCCTCTACGGTTTATACTGATGCCAATGGTGTCTACTCCCAAACCGTTACCAATGGCTTGTATATTGCTTACCCAACATCATCTGATTACAATCTCACCGTAACCAATGGTAATATATTTGCTTCAGTAAACGGTGCGAATGTTGTTAAAGACTTTGTCGCTACACTTAAAACCTACACCATTTCCGGCACGATTCTGGATCAGTCGGGACAGCCTGTTGCTGGTATAGCGGTAGACATTAATGACAATATCAGCTTTGTCTCAACTGTTTATACTGATGCCAATGGCGTTTACACTCAAACAGTAACGAATGGTTTATATATCGCAAACCCGGTATCAGCTAATTACAGATTCAGCGTATCCGGCGGTGGAAATATATTTGTAACGGTTAGTGGTGCCAACGAGGTTAAAAACTTTTTAGCTAGCGCACTATAAAGCAAAGCCTGAAAATGCCGGCGGCCAGTTCAAGATGAACTGGCCGCCGGATCCTACTTCAATTTCTTTGCCCGTTCAGTTAATCACCCAGCATCAATTTTCGATTATATCGAATCATCGAACGAATCTCTTTTACATAAGCCTCACGGCGCTGTGAATACTTTATTAAACCACCTGCCTGTGCAATTGCATCCGGTTTTTTAATTGCTTGCCGATTCTTTTTTCTGATTTGTCTTAGCGGTGCATATACCCGGCCGGTATTAATATTTTTAAGATAACTGCGCACGGATTTATTTACACTGCTGAATTTTGCCACTTCATGACGCGAACCTTTATCGCGTTTTTTTGGCACAATACCGCAGCCCTTTTTATAACACCACTGACCAAAAAGATTATTTCCCTGAGTGGCAAAACGCGACTGCCCCCAGGCTGACTCATTTGCACTTTGCGCCAACACTACCTCCAACGCCACCGCATCAACACGCTCTAATAATTTGTCCCAGTTTTTGCTTCCGGCATCCCAGTCAACACTATAACTTTCTGCTGTCTTTGCCACAAAAGAAGACTTATTATTATTTTTTTTCGCGGCAACTAATGCCTCCCTTAACACTAACACCTTATTATTTTCAGCATTAATGATGGGCCGCATAAAATCAAAGAAACGTTTTTTCTTATCCTTTACGTCAATCAGATTACTCATATCGAGATCTTTAGCGGTGTATTGCTTTATTTCTGCCGCTAATGCAATAGAACCATACACATAAAATAAAATAAAACTTACCCAGACAACTAACTTCATAGACATTCCAATTTATAAAAATACACCCGTGTTTCGCTTTAAATACGAACACCACTATCAATATTATAGTGTGAATTATTAATTATTATCTATAAAGTTTTTATACCATTTTAGAACTAACATAGTGCCAGAAGACAATTAGTGACAGATTAGTTCAAGCTTTATAGTTGTGCGTTACCTGCTGTACCACAGCGCTATTCCAAAATTACAGATTATCATTGCGCGGTATAAACTGTAGCTGAAAATATACGCTCAGCCAATTTAAATGAGCATAAAAAAAGGCCAGCCCCTAACAGGAGCCGGCCCTAATAACAGATAGTAGAGATTAACTGTTATTCTGCAACAGGAAGTCCGCTGGGTACTGTTTGCGGTACATCACTGCGAAGATCTATAGTTGATGGATCGGTTAACGCATTAAGAAAATCGAGTATACGATCCACATCTTTATCACTGTAACCCATTGGTGATAACTCATTGCTGGCCGCAATATAGTCAATACGATCCTGATCATTCATGGTAATGAAATCCAGTGCATCCAGATCTGAACGCGATATTAATACCGCCTGTGACTGATCATAGTTATTGAGTGCACTAACCGTATCAAGATGATGCTCCACTGCAGCACGTAACGTATCGTAAGCACCGGCATGACCATATGGCGCAGTTAACGCGATATTACGCAGGCTAGGTGTGCGGAATTTAAGCAAATCATCCTCATCACCGGTCACCTGTTCGCGACCAAAGTCTTCATGACCACCGGTTTTACCTGGACTATTACTTCCACGGCCCGCACCAATCTGTGGCATCGCTATCGCATGGAACTGATTATCCGTCTGGAATACGCCGCTATGACAGGACGCACAACTATTACCATAATCATCCCCTTTATAGAACAACTTCATACCTTTGCGGGCATTCTTGCTCATCGCGCCTTTTTCACCCCGCAGGTATAAATCGAACGGGCTGTTATCGGCACGCCAGTTCACACCTTCAAACGCTGAAATCGCATTCGCCGCATGTGCATAGGTGATATCAGATGCTGACATAACATCGCCGGGGAATGCCCCCTTAAACATATCTACATATTCAGGAATTCCCTGTAACCGCTGAGCCAATAAGTCCCATACGCCACCAGGACCCGCAAGGTTTCCTGCCGCTGCTGCATCTGCAACCGGATTCTCACCTGCCTGTCCCGCCATTTCAGTTGCAGAAGTTACCGGGAACATCGCCTGACAGGCCAGTACGTTTTCTAAGTTATCCGGCAAATTCATGCCCGCAGGTGTTTTACAACCACTCGGAAAATCAGGATTAGTTGAAACACGACCATCATGGAATAACACCGTAAAAGCATGTGCACCCAGATTAAATACCGGTGGTGCATTACGCGGTACACGTTCATGAATTGCATCATCACCACTACCCGTATCGCGGGTTACGCCTAGCCCAACACCGCCTTCACCTACCGGTAATGAAAGGCCGTCCCCTGTATCCGTTAATGCATGGTGACAGGTTGCACAGGTTGTATTCTTATTACCACTTAAAATTTTGTCATACATAAGATTTCTACCCAGCTCAACTTTCGCTGCACTGGGACTACGAAAATCAGCATCCGTAACCGCATCAAGTATTCTCTTATGATGATGCCGGCCATCGGCATGAGCCAGACCACTACTGAACATTAATCCAATCGAAACCACCAACAAGCTCTTATTCTTCATTTTATTATCCTCATATTATTTTATTTGAGTTGAAGCCATGAAACAGACATATGTCAGTTAGAGATTAAGTTTCCGACATCATCTGCTTTAGAGTATATGAATAAGGGATATCCCTAGCTATGATAATATTGAATAAATCTAGAACTATTCTAAAAACAGAAATATACTTATATTTTACAACAAGTTATATAATATAAAATATATGTATATTAATTTGTCGAAAAGATATTTAGAATCAGTCTAACTAATAAGATTGTATTTAAGTCAAAATAGGCCACAAAGACATTTCATATGAAATTAGCGACTGTTTTATGGATACGCTGTTCCAGTAAAGTTGATAGCGAACCGCTAATCGGACAACTAGCGGATCATTGTGTTATTTATACGCTCGATAAAATGGAGTCTCTCACGCAGGCCATTCACCAGTATCAGCCGCAATTATTGTGTTTTGACTTTGACTACCCCGATTTTGACAGCCTGGTAGCCCTGCGCAGGACCAAACAACAATTTCCATCCATACCGGTTATTATGATGGCCGAGCACAATTCAGAATCGCTGGTAATATGGGCGCTACGCGCTCGTATATGGGATTACTTCACTAAACCCATCAATGCTCAGGAATTTATCAGGTGTATTGACGTCATCTCCCAACTACCGGTTGACCTGTCTCAACCGAGAAAAATAGCACCACTTGAATCACCGGTTCCGGCACAGTTCAGAGTCTGTACCCGCAATATGCAAAAACACACCTTCCCGGCTATCGCCTATGTAGAAAATCACTTTCATGAAAAAATATCACTCAGCATCGTTGCCAAACATTGCAAAATGGAAGCAACCACATTCAGCCATGCATTCAAAAAAGACAACGGCTCTACCTTTCGCGACTTTTTATTATCATATCGAATTAGAAAAGCCGCCGAACTTCTAACACACACCAATGCCTGTGTACTGGAAATTGCCTGCGCGGTTGGCTTTAACGACCATTCACAATTTACCCGCATTTTTAAACGCTATAGCGATACAACACCCTCAATATTTCGAGCTGAAAAACGCTCATTACCCAATACTCTTCCAGCTATGCCCGGGGATAAACGATTAAAATCTGACTGCTCTAAAAGCGAATGATCAGGTTTAAAAATTAAAGAGCTGACTATACTGCCCATTTACCAAGCGATAATACAACTTTCCAATATGATTTAAATCAACTGAGATTGGACTTATTCACAGTCACTACGCTATAATTTCTACTTATGAAGACCAATGAATTACAAACCGAAGCACCTGTTTTCACTATTATTGAGCGTTTATTTAAGTGCGGCATTACCCCCACCCGACAAAGAATGGAAATAGCGAATATTCTTCTGCAGCGCCCTCAACACGTATCAGCCGAACAAATGCTCAGCCTGCTAAACAAACAACAGGGCAAAGCATCGAAGGCCACTGTTTATAACACGCTTGGATTATTTGCCCGTAAGGGACTGGTACGTGAAATTATTGTTGATCCCAGCAGAGTATTTTACGATTCCAATACCACTGAACACCACCATTTTTATAATATGGATACCGGTGTGTTATCAGATATTGAAGACGACCAGATTCACATAGACCACCTGCCTGCACTACCGCAAGGCACAGTTGCTGAACGGGTTGATATTATTTATCGTATTCGTAATATCGATATACTTCAGTAAAACAACGGCTATTTATCTGCTTACTACCCCGGTACTACGAATAAATATTTTCCACACGTTTTACTCACACATCCGGAAAAACCTGTAAATATTTTTCTAAATTATCGAACATAACGACATCAATATTCACGTTAAACTGAAACGACTAAAAACAACTGAAAAATTATTCAATTTATCGATGTTTAGCTTTGCGCTAAGCGGTTGTAAACAGTAGAATTTAGCCCATGACTGAAGCCACTGATACAATACTCGAACCGCCATTAAAAAAAGCCCGTAAAACCTCCCCTGCCGCTGTCACACCCAGCCAGCACACACCTATGATGCAGCAATTCCTGCGCATTAAAGCAGAACACCCGGATATTTTACTGTTCTACCGCATGGGAGATTTTTACGAGCTGTTTTTTGATGACGCCCGCAAGGCTTCACAACTACTCGATATCACTCTCACCGCCCGGGGTAAAGCCAATGGCGATCCCATCCCTATGTGTGGTATTCCCTACCATGCTGCGGATAATTATTTAGCCCGCCTGATTCGTGCCGGTGAATCCGTAGCACTATGCGAACAAGTTGGCGACCCGACTACCAGCAAAGGGCCTGTCGAACGTCAGGTTATGCGCATTGTCACCCCGGGCACGGTGACCGATGAAAATCTGCTCGAAGAACGCCGAGACAATTTTCTAATGGCGATTGCCTCCTTTAACGATCAAATTGGTATCGCTGTGCTGGATGTGGGATCCGGGCGATTCTTCGTACAGGAACTCGACAGCGACGAACAGTTACAAACTGAACTGGAACGCATTAAACCGGCAGAAATATTAATTTCAGAAGACGATACGCTATACAATCAGCTCGAAAGCGCCAAAGGTTTACGCAGACAGCCACCCTGGTATTTTGAATTCGACACCTGTCAGCGTTTACTGACCGAACAATTTGGTACCAAAGATCTGTCCGGTTTTGGCTGTGATGGCATGACCCAGGCAATATTAGCCGCCGGCTGTCTCATGCAATATGTGAATGATACTCAGCGCACTGCGCTGCCTCATATTCAGGGCCTGCGAGTAGAGCGCAGTGAAGATTCAGTACTACTCGATGCCGCCAGCCGCCGCAACCTTGAGCTGGAAATCAATTTAAGTGGCGGTCAGGAAAACACCCTCGCATCGGTGATTGATAAAACCACTACCGCCATGGGCAGCCGCTGTTTACGGCGCTGGATTAACCGCCCGTTACGCGATCAGTCACAGCTAAAAACTCGCCTCGGCGGAGTTGAAGCCCTGTTAACGAATCGCGATTATGCTGAGATACAAAATCAGCTAAAACATATCGGCGACATCGAACGCATTATCAGCCGGGTGGCGATTAAATCCGCCCGCCCCCGCGACCTGTATACCCTCGGTAATTCACTGGCGCAACTGCCCAATATTCAGCAACAGTTAAATCAGCTTTCAGCAGAGCGGCTAACACAGTTATCATCAACAATCAGTGAGCATCCGCAAACCGTTGCACTGTTACAATCGGCGGTTATTGAAAATCCACCGGTTGTGTTGCGTGATGGTGGCGTAATTGCTGAGGGCTACGACGATGAACTCGACGAATTAAGAAACTTAAGTAAAAATGCCGATCAGTTTTTAGTGGATTTAGAAGGCCGCGAAAAACAACGCACCGGCATCAACACCTTAAAAGTCAGTTATAACCGGGTACACGGTTTTTACATAGAAATTTCCCGCGCACAATCAGATAACGTACCCGCCGATTATATTCGCCGGCAAACGCTTAAATCAGCTGAACGATTTATTACCCCGGAATTAAAATCATTTGAAGACAAAGTATTAAGCGCAAAAGAACGAGCGCTGAGCCGTGAAAAACGACTTTATGATGAACTGCTGGATAAATTACTGCTGAGCTTAAATCCCCTGCAACTTTGTGCAGAAGGTTTGTCTGAGCTGGATACGTTATGCTGTTTTGCCGAACGTGCAGACACCCTCAATTATTGTCAGCCCGAGTTTCAATCCCGCTCCGCCATTAATATCAGCGCCGGTCGTCACCCGGTAGTTGAGCGGGTGACTGAAAACAGTTTCATTCCCAACGACAGCAAATTGAATGATCAGCAACGCATGTTAATTATTACCGGTCCGAACATGGGCGGTAAATCAACTTACATGCGTCAGACTGCACTCATCGTTTTAATGGCGCACATTGGTTGCTACGTACCCGCTGAAAAAGCCGTTATCGGTTCAATCGACCGGATTTTTACCCGCATCGGTGCCAGTGACGATTTAGCTTCTGGTCGCTCTACCTTTATGGTTGAAATGACTGAAGCGGCCAATATTTTAAATAATGCCACGGAAAAAAGTTTAGTATTAATGGATGAAATTGGCCGCGGCACTAGCACCTTTGACGGTTTATCATTAGCCTGGGCCTGCGCAGAAAGCCTGGCACTGGAGAGCCGGCCATTCACTTTGTTTGCCACTCACTACTTTGAGTTAACCTCAATGGTTGATGAAATTAAAAGCGTTAAAAATGTGCATCTCGATGCCGTTGAGCACGGTGAAAACATTGTGTTTATGCATGCGGTTAAAGAGGGACCGGCGAATCAGAGTTATGGTTTACAGGTGGCAAAGCTAGCCGGCGTACCTTCATCCGTTATTAAAAACGCAAAGAAGAAGCTACAAATTTTAGAGCGCCAGTCAGTTAATAATCACGAAGTTTTTGTAGAACAAACCACCGGGCAGTTACAGTTATTTAACAGTGACCCGCATCCGATTATTGAGCAGCTACAGGAAATACAGGTCGATGATTTAAACCCCAGACAGGCATTAGAACTTTTATACGAACTGGCGGAAAAGTCACATAAGCACTAAAAATTAAATGTTATTCTCCGACAGCTGTGAATCGCAAAAATATAATGCATCGCAGCTGAGTTCGCAGAATAGCGAATGTTCAAAACGTAAGCGGCACGATAAAAACATAACAAGTGAATAAGCAATGACCATAAATATAAAATCCATTGGCATTATCGCAAAAGATAAAAGTCAGGCCGTATGCAATACCATTAAAAAACTCACTGACTTTATTGCCGGGAAAAATTGCTCTCTGGTCTATGACATAAGCGTGCAAGGCATTATTAATAACGCTGATTGCGTTGAGCGAGAAACACTGGCAAAACAATCTGATCTGGCGATTGTTGTCGGCGGCGACGGTACTTTTTTAAGTGCCGTACGCTCCCTGGCGGATCATAATATTCCCGTACTCGGTATTAACCTGGGGCGTCTGGGTTTTTTAGTGGATATTTCACCGGACGATATGCTGCAGCATCTTGAACAGATACTGCAGGGAAACTATGTTGATGAAACACGATTTTTATTGCAGGCACAGGTTGAACGCAATGGAGAAATAATCGCCTGTGCCGATGCCTTTAACGATGTAGTCATACACATTCGAGATGTCGCCCGGATGATAGAATTTGAAACCTATATCAATGGCCAGTTTGTTAATTACCAGCGCGCAGATGGGCTGGTAATATCGACGCCCACCGGTTCAACCGCTTACGCATTATCCAGCGGTGGCCCGTTACTGCACGCCACGCTACAGGCCATGGTTGTTGTACCCATTTGCCCGCATACCTTAACTAATCGGCCGTTAGTTATTAATGCGGATAGCACGGTTGAAATTGTTATCGGTGAAAGCAAACAGTCCACGTCACAGGTTACCTTTGACGGGCAAACCGCATTTGATGTTAAGCCCGGTGATAAAATTATTATTCAGAAAAAAACCAGTAATATTGTTTTAATTCACCCGGCAAGTTATGACTATTATGAAATTTTACGCGCTAAATTACACTGGAGTGAACAACTGTAATGCTTAACCATATTCGCATTCGTAACTTCGCTATTATCGATCACCTCGATCTGGATTTTAAAAATAAGCTCACTACCCTCACCGGTGAAACCGGTGCCGGTAAATCAATATTGCTGGGTGCACTCGGCCTTTTATTAGGTGACCGCGCCGATTCAGACAGTGTCCGCACCGGTTCAAGTAAAGCCGAAATCAGCGCTGAATTTGATATCTCAAATTTAGCTGGCGTTAATACCTGGTTATCCGAAAAAGAGCTGGATGCAGATGGCGACTGTTTATTACGCAGACGCTTAGGTGCAGACGGACGCTCACGGGCATTTATTAATGGCAGCCCGGTGCCGCTACAGGATATGCGCCAGCTCGGAGAAATGCTGGTGGATATTCACGGGCAACACGAGCATCAGTCGTTAATGAAACCGGACATGCAGCGCCAGTTGCTGGATGATTACGGCCAACACACAAAACAACTGACTGAAATTAAAAAAACATTTGATCAATGGAATATTAAAAAGCGCAAGCTTCAAGAATTGCAGGAAGCCTGTAAAGATAAAAATGATCGTCTGGATTTATTACGGTATCAGGTCCGCGAGCTTGATGACCTGGCATTAATAAAAGGTGAAGCCGATAAACTGCAACACGAGCACCAGACATTAGCCAATGCAGACCAGCTTAGTGAAAACACATCCAGTGCACTGGACAGTTTATATGATACTGATGATAGCAACATTCATTTACAGCTTTCAAAACAGGCTGGCAAAATAGAAGCGATGCTATCAACCGATGACAGCCTGACTCCCGCATTTGAAATGCTTTCTGAGGCGATGGTACAGATTGAAGAAACCGCCAGCCTGTTACGTGATTATAAAGACAATTTAAATAGCGACCCACAGCGCTTCGAAGACGTTGAAACTCGCCTCGGTGTCATTCATGATCTGTCACGCAAACATCATATCGATCCGGACCAGCTAATTGAGTTAGCAGATGCATTAAGCACAGAACTGAGTGAGCTGGACAATGCCGATGAAAATCTCAGTCAGCTAGAAACCGAAGTCGAAAAACTCAATAAACAATATATTACACATGCTAAAAAACTCACTGGCTCGCGTTTAAAAACATCCAAAAAACTCAACAAGCAAATTAGCGAATCCATGCAAACGCTGGGGATGTCCGGCGGCAAATTTGAAATACAGTTAACCACTAAAGACAAAGCCACGGCATATGGGCTGGATCAAATTGAATATATGGTGAGCACCAATACCGGCCAGGCGTTTAAAGCCCTGGCCAAAACTGCATCTGGTGGTGAGCTGGCTCGTATCAGCCTGGCAATACAGATGATTACCGCACAGATGGGGCGCATCCCGACGTTAATTTTTGATGAAGTCGATAGCGGTGTTGGCGGCGGAATTGCTGAAATTGTGGGTAAGCACTTACGCATGCTGGGTGAAAGCCGGCAGGTTTTCTGTATTACTCACCTGCCACAGGTGGCATCACAGGCGCATCATCATATGCAGGTTTATAAGCACAGTGATGGCAAAGAAACCCGTACGGAAATTATTCCACTGGAGATGGAGCAGCGCGTCGATGAAATATCACGTATGCTTGGCGGACTTGAAATCACACCGCAGACGATTGAACATGCAAAAGATATGCTCAACCGCTCGCAGCTGGATGCATGAGTTTCATTATAAGACACATACCCACATTCTAAAATCAGGTATTAGCTCCCTCCCCTGTATAAGGGGGAGCATAAAAATTAAAATCAGCCCGCTTCGTCCTACCATGCCTAAATCGTTTTCACTAAAACCCTTCTCTAACATTATTCATATTTAAATAAATATCGGTCACTGTCACTCAGGTTGCATTCAAAGCTAATTCAGTGGGTGCACAATATGCTATTAATAAAAAAGCTGATCGTGTTTACAGCTTTACTTATCTATTTTTAGTTAGAGCATAACAACGGGACGTGAGAATAATGACAATGCAATATGATTATCTGGTAATTGGTGGCGGCCCGGCTGGCACACCCACGGCGATGGCACTGGCATCAGCAGGACGCTCAGTACTACTGGTAGAAAAAGGTGCGGGGCTGGGTGGCACCTGCTTATTTGAGGGCTGCATTCCATCCAAGATATTTCGTGAATCTGCACGACGCCTGGCAGAGTTAAAAGAATCAGGCACGTTTGGATTATGTTTGCCAACACAGGATATTACGGTTAACTGGTCTGCCGTGCAGGAACGTAAGCGAACGATTTTAAAACAGCGCAGTGATGCTGCTTTACAGAATACTCAGCATTTCAAAACACTTGAAACGGTTTCAGCACAATGCAGTTTATCTGGGGCACATTCAGCCAGATTAAAATTTGAAGAGGGCGACTCAAAAGATATCACCTTTGAAAAGGCCATAATCTCAACCGGCTCGGTGCCGTTTATCCCTCCTGTCAGAGGAGCGGACCACCCGCGGGTTCATGACAGTGAAAGCATTTTGAACATAGATCATATTCCACGCAAACTGGTGATTGTGGGGGGCGGTCCGATTGGTGTTGAATTAGGCCAGATATTTAATACCTTCGGCAGCGAGGTGAGTATTCTTGAAGCCGCACCGCGCATTCTGATGCCGGTAGATGAAGAACTGGCTCTGCGATTACAGCAGCGCATGATCAATGATGGCATTAATATCACAACCCAATGTCAGCTCAAATCAATCAAACATTCCGGACAAAGCGTCTTTATTGAATACACCACCCAGAATAACAAACAGAATAACAAACAGGATAACAAACAGCATAATAAACAACATCGCATTAATACCGATACGGTATTAATGGTCACCGGACGCAGACCGAATGTGGAAAATTTAGGGCTGGAAAATACCCGCATCAACCACACCTCTCAGGGCATTGAAGTGAACGAAAAGCTACAGACCGCCGAACC
>VAPM010425162.1_pt1 | contig 12363 bp, 7 predicted proteins | sample 3395091 | NCBI WGS metagenome assembly VAPM01 (sample SAMN08290445, study PRJNA428436) | hydrothermal vent metagenome | isolation source: Deep-sea hydrothermal vent chimney 3 | place: Pacific Ocean: Juan De Fuca Ridge | reverse complement strand
GAGCCTCATCGAAATGATAAGAACTTTCTTCTTCTCTAATCTTTTTAAAGAAAAAAGCGGATTCGTTTATCTTGTTTTCTACTATTCCAAAACTTCTACTCATATTCCGATAGATGTGCAGTTAATTACCGTCAACGGGAGTCTGCGCACAAATTCCCTTTCAATTCATAAGTGACATATTAAGGCTCTTCTGGCGCAGTAATTTTTCAAGTTTTTTTAAGGAGAACGAATATAGTTTCAAAGAGATAATCGTATAATCTGATCTATGTTGACGACCCAAAATTACAATACTCAACACCTGATATGATAATGTTGATCACCTGATAGGTTGCACTTCTATAGTTTTATCTAACAAAATCATCAAAGAAGCCTCAATGAAATCTTATATTATCGAGTTTTTTTTACTGGGTATTTTGGCTATATGGCTTAGCGCTATACAACGTTTACTATTATGTCAAAATGGTGTTTCTGATATTCTCATATTATCAAAAAGTAAAATAGATCCTGTTGATGTAGCACTTACACCAACTTCAAGAATATTTTGAATTGAATTTGATGTTGGCAAATTAACTCCAATTGCTGAAATTATAGGTATTCCGTCTTGCCACAATTCAATAATACCATCAGCTTTATTGCTATATTTAAGGTGGACTTTTAGCTTAAACCATTGATTTTGATTGATAGTGATTCCTGAATTATTATCAATATTCAATTTAGCTCCAAATTTATTTTCAAATTCTATTTTGTTACCACGAATCACAACTCTTGGTCCAGGGTGTTTATCAAAATAAGCATTTTCAAAATCAACTAAGCTGAAAGGTACTCCGCTTTCAATATAGAAATCAGCTTCAAACCAAACTTCCAATCCTTTTTTATAATAATTAAGAGATGATGATATTGAAGATTTTGCAGTAATCATTTCTGTAGTTGGCGCTACGCTTGTAAATTTCAACACCTTATTTGAAGCATCTGTAGGGTCTGTTACTAATTCTATTTTATTATCTATAAAAGTACAAGTTTCTTCAAGAATACAATTCCTTAAAGCATTATAATCAGATACGGAAGGTGCTGCTGGGCTTTGTAGTGTAAAACTATTCCAATATAAATTTGTGTCAGAGGCTGACATAATAAATAAATCTGTGAATGTAGTATAGTTTTCAAAATCTTCAATAAAATTACTTTTTGTAGGGAAAAGCTCTCCACTGCCAAGGATTAAAAATGTTCCTAAAGCATTAGTAACATAACTGTTTTGAAGAAAATTTGGATCAAAGTATTGTAGTATAAAGGTACATGAGCCGTTATCTTCAACATATGCTTTTCCATCTTCATAAATAAATATATTATCACCGTCTGGGGAGATAAATTTTTCCAATAATCCATCAGAATTACAATCGCTTAATTCACTATCAAGATCATTCATTTTACAACTATTATAAAACATCAGAATTGAGCAAATAATTATTATATTTATTTTCATTGCAGGCATTTTAATTTGTTAAACGAGAGTCTGCGCACAAATCCCCTTTCAGTTTAAAAGTAATTCATAAGCGACATATTAAGGCTCTTCTGGCGCAGTAATTTTTCAATTTTTTTAAGGGAAACGAATATAGTCTTAAATGAGATAGCTGTATAATCTGATCCAAATCATAGCAAGCCCAAAATTGATAATTGGACATAGAATAACCATTGTAATATTTTGTTTTTTTACTTGTCTGATGCTAAACAACTACTGCTTAGAACAAAATCAAGATCTCATATAGAAACTGAGTATTTTTAAAATTAACCACTTTTTGGGCAGACTCTATATAATTTCAGGTCAAATTAAATCCTTCAGAAATTCAAGCACTTCTTTGTAGGTCGGCACATTGAAATTTGCCGCTGACGATGTGTTGCCTACTTTTATGGTGATGGCGTTATTTGGCATAGCCTTAAACGTATCTTCATCTGTCCAGTCATCACCTATTGCCAAGGCAAAATCATTTTCATAAGTGTTGAGCCATTTCTGTGCAGCACGGCCTTTGTTTACATCAGCATTTTTTATTTCCACCACCATATTCCCTTCCAATACCTGGATATTTTTTTCTGTTGACAGGTATTTTAAATGACTCGTAAGCTCACGCGATCTGAGACCTCCAAGTCCCGTTTCTACCTTTCGGAAATGCCAAACCAACGAGTGATCTTTTTCTTCAAGAAAAGAACCGGGAGTTCTATTTACATATCCATCAATTATTGGTCTGAACTCATTTTTCCAGGTATTTGTTAATTTGGTAATGGGTTCCCAGTTTCCTTTTTTTTCTTTTAGCCACACACCATGTTCTGCGATGATATCCAGAGGTAAATTCCCCAGCCAGTCTTCTAGTGTCTCCCTATCGCGACCACTGATGATAACTACTCTGTTTTTAGTATTTTTAGATAGCTTTTTTAATATCCCCAGCAATTCATCATCGGGAAATGCCATTTGCGGGTCTGGCTGAAATCCGGTGAGCGTTCCATCATAATCCAAAAACATAATTCTATTTTTAGCCTTTTTGAAACTCTGAATAATAGTCTTAGTCGATTGCTGATCCAGATTCTTTGTTGCCATTGATTTTTGAATTTCTATGATATGATTTAGTCTGTCCATAAACATATTAACCCAATGGTGGATATTGTACCTCTTTAGGGTTTCCTGCATGATACTTATATGCATGATCTGCTCTTCTTCCGGCATGGTCAATGCCTGGTAGATGGCCTCAACCATTTGATCGGTATCATTGGGATTTATCAATATCGCATCGGAAAGTTCTTTGGAAGCACCTGCCATTTCACTTAATATTAACACACCTGTTTTGTCCAATTTACTGGCGATAAACTCCTTGCAAACAAGGTTCATTCCATCTCTCATGGGAGTGATCAGGGCGACATGCGCCATGCGATAAAATGCTGATAAGGACTCCAGCGAAAATGATCTGTAGAAATAGTGTATGGGTGTCCAGGTGAGTTTTCCGAAGTTTCCATTTATCCTCCCTACAAGCAAATCAACTTCTTCTTTCAGCTCTTTATATTTCCCTACATTGTCTCTGGATGGCACAACTATCATGATGATAGATACCTTTTTCTGAAACTCGGGGTATTTATTCAGGAAGTTTTCAAATGCCTCTAAACGCTTGGGTAAACCCTTGGAATAATCAAGCCTATCTATAGAAATGATAAGCTTTTGAGTTCCCAGAGCAGAACGGTATTTTATTTCTTTATCTATCGTTTTTGGGGAAGCGGCAGATATGGCATATTTATCATAATCAATTCCCATAGGAAACGAATCAACTTCAATAAATCGATTTCCTGTTTCTATCCGGCCTCTGGAGTTAGGTATGCCTACCAAGCGACTTACGGAAGACAAAAAATGGCGCATATCATCGTAGGTATGAAACCCTATAAGATCTGCCCCAAGCATCCCCCGTAGAATTTTTTTTCTCCAAGGCATCATTCTAAATACTTCATAAGAAGGAAATGGAATATGCTGAAAAAACCCAATGGATGCATTTGGCAAATATTCTCTTACCATTTGTGGCAATAGCAGCAATTGGTAATCATGAATCCAAATGGTATCCCCATCTTTTGCTACATCTAAAACTGCCGTGCAAAATATCTTGTTTGCCTCTACATACGCATCATAATATTTTTTGTTAAAATTGGCAAATTGCAGAAAATAATGAAATATGGGCCAGATGGTATCATTGCTAAAACCTTCGTAAAAATTTTCTATTAGCTTTTTGGAAAGAAAAACAGGTATCATATTTTCCTTTCTCAGGTCCATGGCAATTTGCTTTTTATCTTCCTCTTTCTTAATGTTTTGTCCGGGCCAGCCAACCCACATATTGTCTCCGGTTTTATAAATCGAACTCAGCCCTGTTGCCAGGCCTCCTTCGCTAGGGACATAATAAAACGAATCATCTTCCTGGATTATTTTTACGGGTAGCCTGTTGGAAACAATTATAGTTTTGCCCATGATTTTTGTTGTTGAATTGTTATTTGCTATGCACCTGAATCCCTTATATTATAAAGTTACTATTTGTTGAATTGTTTCAATTTTATTTCTGTCAGTTTTCTTTTGGTGTCCAATGAAAAATCACTTTTCTGTATCCAGTTATAATACATAGGCTCTTGCTTCAGAATGTCAATAACCCGCTTTCCCTTATGTTTGCCGAAGTTAAAAACCTCTTCACCATTGTCATTAAATACCATCCTTCCTGCAAGGTCAACCATTTTTTGAAGAGTAATTTTATGCACAGCGTCCATGTCGTTTGTTATGATACCAAGCTTGTTGCCCTTCATATCTTCTACCTCTTTTCCGTCATAAAAATCCAGTTGTTTTTTGAATATTTCATAAGTAGCCAAGGTATCTGCTTCTGCGCTATGGGCATTTTCAAGGTTTTGACCACAGTAAAATTTATAAGCTGCAGAAAGATTTCTTTTTTCCATCAAGTGGAAAATTTTTTGGGCGTCAATCAGTTTTCTTTTCGAGATATCAAAATTGATACCTGCCCTGAGAAACTCTTCTACCAGTACCGGCACATCAAATCTCAAAATATTAAAACCACCAAGGTCACTTCCCTCTAAAAACTTAGCAATTTTTTTTGCAAGATCTTTAAAGAGAGGAGCATCTTTTACATCAGCATCATAAATGCCGTGGATAAGACTCGTTTCTATTGGAATAGGAATTCCGGGATTTACCTTTTCTGTCAGTACTTCTTCATTCCCGTTTGGCGAAATTTTCAATATAGATATTTCTACAACACGATCTTTCGAAATGTTTATTCCGGTCGTTTCCAGATCAAAAAATGCAAGTGGATTATTGAGATTTAGTTTCATAGTTAAATGTTAAGTTAGTTAATAGCCAGATAATCAGTCATTACTCGTAAGTATATTGAAGTATAACTTCTATCAAGACAGGATAGATTTGCTTATAGTTTTCTTACGCCTTAAATATTGTCAATTTGCAGCATCAATAATTTTGTTGGCCATAGATTGCAAATCTATGTTTCCAAATTGTCCAGAACTCATTAATAATAAATTGGCATTTTTCCACTCATTATTAAGCAAATGTTCTTCAAGATTTTCTGCTTTTGTAAAGATTTTTAACTCCTTAAAATTAAATGCATTTGCTATATGCTCAATGTTAACCTTACTTTCCGAGGTTTGCTTATTATTATTAGGGTTGAAATAAATGCATGCCTCATCAGCATCTCGAAGTGTGTCTTGATAGTTGTCAATAAAGTTTTTGTTTAAGCTGCTGAAGGTGTGCAGCTCTACGCAAGCAACCAATTTTCTTTTTGGGTATCTTTCTCTGAATGCCGAAGTTGTAGCCTCCACTTTTGATGGCGCATGAGCAAAGTCTAAAAATACTGAGGCGTTTTTGTTTTCCTTTAACAATTGCAATCTTTTCGAAGCACCTTCAAAAGAGCTTATGGCTTCGTAAAACATGTCGTCAGTAATACCGATTCTGCTCAATAATTTTCTAGCACCATTTAAGTTGAGCATGTTGTGCTTCCCAAATATCTTAACGGGAATAAGTCCTGTATCAGCTTTCAAGTAGGTGGTGCCATTTTTTATAACATACGGATGAATTGGATAGTTGAATTGATTTACATCTGTTCTCTGGTTGCTGGCAATGACAAGAGCCATATCATCTTCTTCGCAAAAAATGAGGGTGCCACCTTTGGGCGTTGCATCGGCAAATATTTCAAATTGCTTTACATAATCTTCAACAGTTTTAAATGCATTGATATGATCCCATGCAATTCCGCTTATCAATCCGACATGATGTTCGTAATTGATGAATTTGGGTGTTTTGTCCAGGGGTGAAGAAAAATATTCATCTCCCTCAATAATGATGATTGGCGCATCTGACAATTTTACAATATTATCAAAGCCGTCAAGGTATGCACCAACAACATAATCAAAAGCTCTATTGGAATAATTGAGCACATGCATGATCATGGCAGTAATGGTTGTTTTTCCATGGCTGCCTGCTATTACAATTCTTTGCTTATCATCAGATTGTTTCCGAATATAGTCAGGAAAGGAGTATATGGGTAAGCCAAACTTTCTGGCTTTAATCAACTCCGGATTGTCCTCTTTGGCGTGCATTCCCAGGATGACAGCACTCAAATCTTTGGTGATATTTTCATCGTCCCAGCCATATTTTTCGGGTAGTAAATCGTGATTGGAAAGTTGTTGTTTTGAAGGATCGTAAATGTTATCATCAGATCCGCTTACATCAATCCCATTCATTTTCAAAGCAATGGCCAGGCTATGCATTACGCTCCCTCCAATGGCGATGAAGTGAACTTTTTCTTTCTTATTTCTTGTCATCTACGGTGTAATTATTGTTTCAAAGATAGCACAAAATGAAATGCTGTCAAATATAGGAAACCTTTCTATTTTACAATATTTTAATTTATTATTGACATTAATCATTTACTAACCCATTTCTAATGACCCTATTTTATAGGATTACAACCATTCTATTTCTTTGTATTTTTTACTCATTTTCTGTTGCCCAAAGTACAGAACAAAATCAAAATGATACCTTGAAACATTTGAGTAAGTTTAATAGGTTTAATAAGTCAATGGAAGGATTTGTGAAAAAATTTCCAGTACCTGTAATTTCTTATTCTACCGAGACAAGTTTGCTTTTTGGTCTTACCAAGTACAATGCATTCAAATTTAAGGGTGAAGAAATTGACGATGATGCAGGTATTCAGCCATCAAGTGTCAATTCACTTTTATATTATACCCTCAATAAACAATTCAAATTTAACATCGAAACGGATTTGATGTTGAAGGAGAATAAATACAATATTAAATCCAGGTTTACATACTTGGATTTTCCGGAATTATATTTTGGCACTGGAAATAACACAGTAAAAGATAGCGCAACAAATGTATTGGTAAGGAGTCTGGAGTTTCTTGGCGGCTTTGAGTATAAATTTCTCAATAAGTTTTATGCTGGTATTTCATACAGTTATTTGAACTATCTGGATGTTTCCTATACCGATACTACCTATGCAGATGGTGGAGATGACCTGAGCGAAAATGAAGGCTTACAGTCTGGTGTCGGAATCTCATTAGCGTATGAAGGGCGTGACAACAGGTACAATCCATACAAAGGATCTTATATGATTTTTCATTATAATTTTTTTGATACATGGTTAGGAAGTGATTTCGTATTCACCAAATGGTCATTAGATCTCCGGAAATATATCACCATTTTCCCAGACAAACTCATTCTTGCTGGTCAGCTCTATACCGAAAATGTATCTGGAGATGTGCCCATTCAGGCGCTGGCATTTCTTGGAGGGACAAGTAGGATGCGTGGGATTTACGAAGGTCGTTATAGAGATTTTTCCTCATCAAGTGGGCAACTCGAAATGCGATTTCCGATATTCAGTATCATTAGTGGGGTGATGTTCGGAGGCATAGGACAAACAGCTCCCGATTATTCAAAATATACTTTTGATCAAATGCATTGGGCTGCTGGAGGAGGGCTGAGGTTGATGATTGATAGCAAACATAGGATAAACATCCGATTGGACTATGGCATCAGCAAGGACGACAGCACTATCTATTTTGGATTTATGGAAGCTTTTTAAATTCTATCCCATGGTCTGTGGCTCGCAGACCATCAGGTAATACAATCTATTGATCTGTAAATGCGCAGACTAGGGTGGAGTGGTTGTAGATCGGCACAGCAAATAATGCTTTAAAATCCATAAGTTGCTGTTTACATGAGCGTGGTATGGTATATCCTATCCGATACGCATGCAGCACACTTACATTATATCAGAGAATAGTCTGATAGTGTTCGAATCAAAGATATACAATTTGGCAAAGGAGATATTATTAATTCGACTGACCGACTAAATTCTTTTCCGTATTTTTAGAGCTCATACTTTCATGTTATGCTAAACCGTAAAGTATGAAAAAAAGGATGATTCCAGAGAATCATCCTTTTACTTAAAATTTTACTCGGTTAGTAGTGATAGAATATATGATTGGTTTTGCGTTAGTACAATATGATATCTTCTACTGAATTTTATATGAGAACGAAAGTATGGGTAACTTTTTTTATCATTCTTGCAGTTGTCATTGCTGCTGTATTTTGGAGTTATGATAGTTACAAAAAGCTTATTAGTTCAATCAATCAGCTTTCAGAACCAAATAAAAAAACCGCACTGATTCAAAATACCATCCATGGGATAACAAAGGCAGAAAACTATATACGGTTATACATTCTCACCAATGAGCCTGGTACTTATGATGCTTATCAGGATGAAATCAAGGAAATTCAATTGAATATAGATGAGTTGAAAAAGAAAATGGCGGAAGATAGTTTACAAATCCAAAAAGTAGATTCGCTCGAAATCCTCTTCCTCCAAAAGCTGAATTATCTCAGTGATTTCCTCATGACTAAAAAACACCGTCAAACCAAAAACTTTAGCAACGAAGCGCTGGAAAAAATTACAAAGAGCACAATTGACAGCACGGAAGTACATTCAATGGTACGTACTAATCAGAAAACCATTGAAGCTATGAAACCCATAATCAAAAGGAGTATAGTTCAAACCGAATACAAAGAACCTGGTCTTATTAAGAGTATTAAGCGGTTATTCGGCGCCAAAAATATAAGGATTGATACTATAGCTCGAATTGAAAATGGCGTCATCAGGGCAATAGAAATAAGTATTGATACCCTTGCAATTACCAACTACAATCAGGATACCATGCTGTACAGGGTAAAGCAAATTCTGGAAGAAGTGGCTAATAAGGAGTTTCAAAGTCAATATCTGCTATCGTCAAAAGAAAACAAACTATTGCAGCAAGACGTACGGCTGCATACAGAAATTGACAAAATTATTCATCAGTTAAAAGAATACGAGCTGGATAATTCGAGGAGAAAAAGAAATGAAGGCAATCGAGTCACGCAGAATTCAACACGTGCAGTACTTACCATAGGTATTTTGGGAATTGTCTTAGGAGGTTTTTTTCTTTTTGCTATTGGCAGGGACCTTACGCGTTCATATTATCTGAGCAAAAGGCTTGAATTGGAAAGGAACAAAGCTGGCCATCTGGCTAAGAGAAAAGAAGAGTTTTTGGCCAATATGAGTCATGAAATTCGCACCCCACTGAATAGCATTCTGGGTTTTTCTGAGTTGATGGATAAAACCAAACTGAATCAAAAACAACAGATTTATTCACGTGCACTTTCCGAAAACACGAACTACCTCATCAGGATCGTGAATGATATTCTCGATTTTTCGAAGCTCGATTTCAAAAAACTTGAACTCAGCGAAGAACCCTTTCAGCTTCACGGTATTGTTCTCCAGATGGAGTCGCTTTTTGCCATACAGTGTAAAGAAAAAGGCCTTGAATTAAAGACATCATATGATCCTGAACTGGATAGGATAGATTTGATTGGAGATGAGTTTCGCATAAAACAGATATTGACAAATCTGCTCAGCAATGCTGTGAAATTTACAGATCACGGATATGTTGAATTAAATGTAAAAGCACAAAGAAAAACAAATCGATATAATCTGAATATTAAGGTGACTGATACAGGCAAGGGTATTGAACCATGCAAATTCAAGACCATATTCAACACTTTCGAGCAGGAGGATACTTTTGTAACCAAAAAATATGGTGGAACTGGCCTTGGGCTTTCTATCGTGAAAAAACTGACCGAGGCCATGAAAGGCAAAATCATGGTAGATAGCGTGTTGAATGCGCAAACAACTTTTTCATTAGAACTATGTCTGCCTTTTAAAAACCATATTGAAGAGGAAATTTCATTATACACACCAAAGAGGGAAGAACTGGTTTTTGATGGTCATGTCGTTGTGATCGAAGATGACCAGTGGAATGCTACTTTGCTGAGGACTCGTTTAAGTTCAAGGGTGCGTAAATTGTCTGTATTTGAAAATCCTAACAATGCCTTGGCCTTCATTAAAAAGCATTCTGATTGTATTGACATGATTATGACGGACATCAATATGCCTCAAATTAGTGGTATAGATATTTTAAACTGTTTGAAGTCATTAGATTCTACGCTTCCGGTGATTGCTATCACGGCCCACGTTCTTCCCAATAAAGTAAAATTCTTTTCTGAAATCGGGTTTACAACTGTAATCACTAAACCTTATGATGAGGAAACAATATGCAGGGTTTTAAAAGAAAATCTGAAAGTGGGCACAAAGTCCTCCCAAACAAATCATACCAACCCGGATGCTAGGGAAAAGGAAAATATAAATCTCAATTTTGACTTTGATAATATAAAACAATTCTCGGGATCCGACGCAAATCTATTGGCTGAATTAGTCCGTGAACTGATCATAGGCAATAAAAAAAACATGATTCAATTCAGGCATTTTTTGGACACAAAAAATTTCAGCCACCTTTCCGATATAGCACACAAAATGATACAAACCTATGAAAGCCTTAACCTTATTTCAATGGCAGAATCCCTAAAAAAAATTGAAGTTTACTATCTCCTTGGTAGAAGTGAGAAGGTGCTGAACACTTCTAATAAGCTGTTACCCTTGCTCGAAAAGGTTGCCGATCGGCTAAACGAGGTCAAACCTCAATTTTATACTTAGCGATTTTATGATACAATGTTGTACGGTCAATGTTTAAAATAGCCGCTGCTTTGGATTTATTGTATTTGGTTTTCAATAAAACTCTCTCTATGGTTTCTTTTTCATTTTGTTCCTGAAGTTGTTTCAAGTCCGTTGATTCGGGCATCTCAAGTTTGGTTTTGAAATTACGCACGCTACACGCTGTATTGTCTTCAACTTTTTGCCCTTTTACCAAAGCTTCGGGAATTTGAGATAACCTCACCCAATTATCCTGACTCATAAGAACAGATCTTCTTACGATGTTTCGAAGTTCACGAAGGTTGCCAGGCCATATATAGCTATTGAATGCATGTATCACTTCATCGGTAAACCCCTTTACATTTTTTTCCAAATCAATGTTGGCTTGTGCCAGAAAAAAGTTAGTGTACACATCCATATCTTCTATTCGATTTCTCAACGGGCTGAGTGTTAACTCAAATTCATTAAGACGGTGATACAAGTCAAGACGGAAATGATGCTCTTCAATGGCAGATGTCATTTGCTTATTAGTAGCAGAAATTATCCTCACATCAATAGAAATATCTGTTTCATTACCTACTCTCCTGATTTTGAATTCCTGAAGTGATCTGAGTAGTTGTACTTGAACATCATAGGGCAAATTACCTACCTCATCCAAAAAAATCGTTCCGCCATGGGCCAATTCAAACAAGCCTTTTTTGTCCTTTAATGCCCCGGTAAAAGCTCCTTTCATATGGCCAAACAATTCGCTGGCGGCCAGCTCTTTAGAAAGTGCTCCACAATCTACGGCAACAAAAATGTCTTGCTTTCGCTTGCTATATTCATGGATCATTCTGGCAGCATATTCTTTGCCTGTACCGCTTTCTCCAAAAATCATTACGCTCATTTTGGTAGGTGCAACAAGTTGTATATGTTCCCAGAGTTTTATCGAAGGCTCTGCTTTTCCCATAATATATTTCTTTCTAATATTTTTATCACTCGTAGCCATTTCCTGAGAGATAGTAATATCTTTTTTTATTTGTTTTTGCTCCAATGCAGCATTTATGGTGAGTAACAGTTCATCGGGATTCACAGGTTTGGTAATAAATTCAAAAGCGCCTAATTTTATAGATTGCACAGCCGTCCTTATATTTGAATAATTTGTTACCAATATCATTGTCTGATCTGGAATTTTCGCCTTGATCAATTCCATTAACTCAAGGCCATTAAGGTCGGGTAGTTTGAAATCAGTAAGCACCAGGTCTGGTGAATCACTTGCGATACATTCCATTGCTGATTTGGACGTAAAAACAGAATTTACTGAAAAGCCATTCTTTTTCAGGAAGGCAGATATCATTTTATTGAAATATGAATCATCGTCAACGACCAGTATTTTTTGTTGCATGGGAAATTTCCTAAATGAAAAAATCTTTTAGAAGTTAACGTTAGTTTTATTTCGAGCTTATAAATGTATCTCATTACTTAATCATTATAAGGTAGAGATTACAAAAAAATAGAGGTTACCTGATACAGGCAACCTCCGAAATTTGGTTGTTTGAGATGTTCTATTATCTAAATAGATATTAGCTGTGTTCTATGGTTTTTTACCTATGAAACGGCTTTCACTTTGAGAAATTTACCATTCAGATCAAAATGAATAGCCTTTTTGCCTTGATCTGATTTTATAATGAATTCAATATATTCCCCCCCTTGGCCTTTCACTTTGAAAATCTTGTCTACATGCTCTGAT
>VAPM010260946.1_pt1 | contig 12378 bp, 7 predicted proteins | sample 3395091 | NCBI WGS metagenome assembly VAPM01 (sample SAMN08290445, study PRJNA428436) | hydrothermal vent metagenome | isolation source: Deep-sea hydrothermal vent chimney 3 | place: Pacific Ocean: Juan De Fuca Ridge | reverse complement strand
AGGCCATGTGGGCAGGAATTGTTGTGAGAGTCTCAGAATATAGAAGTGCAGTTTGCTAAAAATTAAGATTCCCACGCCACGCCCACCTACTATTCCAGCCTAATGTGGCTCTGAATTAAACAGCAATTTTGGATATTTTTCCTTCTTACAAGATTTGGCTAAACATTTAAAAGAAGTGTAAAATCTATTTTCCAAAAAAATGATTAATTTTACAGCAACAATGAATGAATCCGTTTAGTCATTATGCATGTTTAATCATTCCATCTCTTGCATTTCATGAATAAGTTATTGGTTTGTCCACGAGGAAAGATAAATTCAAAATAATAATAAAATGAAACTGGAAAAAATTTTAGACGCCTTAAGCTCTTTGGAGAAAAACTCTTTTATCAAAATTATCGATAATATAATTTCAAAGAAGCCGAAAAACTTTGCTGAAATAGACAAAATTTTAAGTGCATCTGATAAAGGTTTAAAGTCTGTAGATAGCCAGAATATTGCAACAATATTTCAATTGATTGAAAAAGAATTTTCAGAGACTCTCAAAGAATCATTTGTTGATACATCTTCCCAATTAGATATTCTCATCGATATTATTTCCAGAGATGGAAATAACATGATGAAGCAAGAATGGTTTTCAAGATTATATGAGCAGGAATTAAAAAAACTAAAAAGAAGGATTAAAGAACTTAAGTTATCTGTAGAAGATGAAAAATCTACTATAAGTAATGGTAGAAGAAGGGATTATAGAATTTACAAAAATTGTGTCCATACTGCTTTTTATAATGATGAAAAAAATAACAGAGAAAAGAAAATTACCGATGATGAACTTTCAATCCTCATAACACTTTCTAAAGAATTGGAATTATCTCCTGAAGAGACTAAATTAATAAACTACATGGTTATTCCGATAAGACAATTGGATATTGATGTTGTTATAAATTATTTGAAAAATATTGGCGTAATTTTTTATTCAAAAAAACACAACACTGTGTATGTCGCGGATGAGATAGTTGGAATATTACGAAAATTTCGAGGCAAGGAGATTGCGGATAAATATTTACGAAGAATTCTTCGTGTATTAAAAGGGCCGGAGATTAACCTTATAGCCAAAAAACATAATATTGACAGGAAGCTTACCACAGAAGAAGAGATAAAAGAAATTATTAAGGGAGGCGTTACTGTAACTTCAATTCTTTCATCAGGTGTTTATAAAGACGGAACAAAATTAAATGAAAGGAAAAAGTATGTTAATGAATTGTGGGAGAATAGACTAAATATTAGTACTCCGCTTAGAGGAGGTACTTTAGATGATAAAATTTCTCATTTGATTAGCTATTTTGATAATCGTGAAAAAGATGAAAAAGTTGGTATTTCAATTGATGGTTATGAAAAAATGTTATTTGACCTTAATGATACTCTGCCTCAATTAAACAATCGTATTAAAGAGGTTTTTGAGTTACAGGATGAGTTTGTACTGAAAAGTGAATTGTTGCTTGATTATAATATAAAGCCGAGAGATGTTCTTGACCTGATTACAGAACAGGATTTAATACTCTTTTGCAGAAATAGAAACATAAAGTCAAGGGGAGATAAAATTTTAAATATTCTTGATAGCTATAAGGATACTGAGAACCTTTTTCTTGAGAATTTTGAAAATATCGGTTTCAGAGACATTAATGCATTAAAAGAAAACGGTATTAGCATTAAAGAGAGCGAATTAGGAATAAAATTCGAAGAGTTAACAAAGAATATTTTCAGAAAATTAGGCTTTAACGTTGATGAAAAGTTAAGGAGGAAATTAAATACCAAAAAGGACAAGATGGATATCCTTATTAATCTTGAAAATAACGAGTTAATAATTGTTGAATGCAAAACGGTTAAAGAAAGCGGTTATAATAAATTTTCTTCTGTTACAAAACAACTTAAATCTTATAACGCATCGGTAAGGAGAAATGATTTTAAGGTTAGAAAGATGCTGTTGGTAGCACCTGATTTTAGTGATGAGTTTGTGGAAGACTGTGAAATGGATGCAGAACTAGATTTGTCTTTGTTAACAGCTTCTTCCTTGGTTAAAATACTTGAAAGTTTTAAAAAGTCAACGAAGTATAAACGATTCCCCTATAAATTATTAATGCGGGACGTGCTAATAAATGCTGACAGGATTGTTAAAGCAATTGGTAAATAGGTATATTCTCATTGTTATCAGTTTTCGAAATTCCAAAATGATAAAGCCGTATCTTTGCCCTTCCAAAATAAGATTATGGCCAGACGCAAAAGACCACTTCCATTACTCGAGAATGTGGAGATTATTGATGCAGGAGCAGAAGGAAAAGCTGTTGCCCGTGTGGACGAAAAAGTGCTTTTTGTACCCTTTGCCGCTCCCGGCGATGTGGCAGATGTGCAGGTGTATAAGAAAAAACGCCATTTTCTAGAAGGACGTATTACCGAACTGAAAAAGGTCTCCGAATACCGTGTTTCCCCCAAATGTGTCCATTTCGGCCTCTGTGGTGGTTGTAAATGGCAGCATCTGGACTATGCTTATCAGAAATCTTTCAAACAAAAACAGGTCAAAGACAGTCTCGACCGTATTGCCAAAGTTCCTTATCCCGAAATCAATAAGATTATCGGGGCGGAAAATATATATTTCTACCGTAACAAGTTAGAATTCACTTTCTCCAATAGGCGGTGGTTGACGACGCTCGATCCTGTGGCTGCCGAAGGCGAAACGTTGGAAACCCGCGGACTGGGATTCCATCTACCTGGAATGTTTGATAAGATACTGGATATTGAGCAGTGCTATCTCCAAAAAGAACCTTCCAACGACATCCGGCTGGCCGTGAGGGCCTTTGCTATTGAAAAGGATTTCAGCTTTTACAATGCTCGCGAACAGTACGGTTTTCTGCGAAATATGATTATCCGTACCTCCACCACGGATGATTTGATGGTGGTGATGATTTTTGGGGAGGAAAATGAAGAGGCCATTCAAACGATGATGGGTTTTCTGGCTGAAAAGTTTCCACAGATTACTTCACTGATGTACGTTGTGAATGTCAAAAAAAACGATGCAATTTATGATTTAGAGGCGAAGCTTTTCAAAGGAAAAGACCACAACCTGGAGGTAATGAAGCCTGCACGTAAAGAGAGGAAACTGCTCTATTTTAAGGTTGGCCCCAAATCGTTTTATCAAACCAATCCAGAGCAGGCACAGAAGCTTTATCAAACGACACACGACTTTGCCGATTTTAAAGGCGATGAATTGGTTTATGATCTTTATACCGGCACAGGAACCATCGCGTTGTTTATTGCACCCTCAGTAAAAAAGGTTGTAGGTATCGAATCAGTAGACGAGGCGGTGGAAGACGCCCGGAGAAATGCAGCAGAAAACGACATCGATAATGTTGAATTTTATGCTGGCGACATGGCAGCGTTGCTTAATGAAGATTTTATTACCGAACATGGCGCTCCCGATGTGCTGCTCACCGACCCGCCACGCGCCGGGATGCATCCCAAAGTTATCAAACAAATTTTGCAAACAGCACCCGAAAAGATTGTTTATGTTAGCTGCAATCCGGCTACGCAGGCGCGCGACATTGCCCTGCTTAACGAAAAATACCATGTTATGAAGGTGCAACCTGTGGATATGTTCCCACAAACCCATCACGTGGAAAATGTAGTGCTGCTTGTAAGAAAATAGAATCCGTATTTTTGGTTTTAAAATAAGTATAGATGAAAATTATTATAGCTCCCGACTCATTCAAAGATGCGCTCTCCGCACGAAGTGTGGCCGAAGCAATTCAGCAAGGCGTCAAAATGGCTTCTCCAGAAGATGAAACAGTTATTTTCCCATTGGGTGATGGGGGTGAAGGTAGTTCGGAGATTTTAGGAGACCACTTAAAAGCTGAAAAAAAAATTGTTGAGGTTGAAGATGCTTTGGGACGCACTGTAGAGGCAAATTATTATTACTCAAAAGAAAAACGAATTGCGTTTATCGAAATGGCGCAGGCATCCGGTTTGCAGCGAATTAGCTATGAGGAACGAAATTGTATGGCGGCTTCCTCTTTTGGAACCGGTCAGCTGGTGCTGGATGCCATCCGGTCGGGGGCTGAAAAAATAGTACTTGCCATCGGCGGTAGTGCTACAAATGACGCCGGAATGGGTATGGCTACTGCACTCGGTGTTAAATTTTATGATAAAGATAACCGGTTGCTGAAAGGCAGGGGACATGAGCTCCAACAAGTGCATCACTACGATAAAAGCCGATTGCTGATATACAAAGGTGTAACTGTAGAAGTGTTGTGCGACGTAGAAAATCCACTTTTTGGAGAAGAAGGTGCCGCATATGTTTACGCGCGACAGAAGGGTGCCAGGGATGAAGAAGTTGAGCTACTGGACAAAGGGCTTCGCCATTTTTCAGAAGTTATCCGGAAGCAGGAAGAAAGAGATTTTTCAGAAGTCTCAGGTGCTGGTGCTGCCGGTGGTCTCGGCTATGGAGCCATGGCTTTTCTCAACGCAAAACTTCAAAAAGGGATTGATTTGATGCTGGAACTAACTGGTTTTGATACACAAATAAAAGGTGCCGACTTTATTATCACAGGTGAAGGCAAAATTGATAACCAGACTATTCACGGGAAGTTAATAAGTGGCATTGCACAGCATGCCCGTAAAATTTCAATTCCTGTCGTTGCTTTATGTGGTACCATGGAACTATCTCCCAACGAGATACAAAAATTGGGATTAAAAGCTGTCTTTTCTATACAATCGAAACCGTGTACATTGGAAGAGGCTTTGAAAAACACACGAAAGGATTTAACCAACCTGTCTTTTAATATAATGAAGTTGCTCATTTCGAGTTAGCACTAAATGGCTTTGCCTTAACTTTTATGCTTTCTTCGAGAATCTTTTTCTGTACTCAAGAGGTGTTAAACTCATCAACTCTTTAAACCGCCGATTGAAATTGGTAACATCGTTGTAACCACTTTCGTAACATATCTCCATAACCTGCATGTCTGTTTCAATTAGTTTCTTGCAAACATGAGCGATTTTAACTTCATTAAGGATTTTTGAAAAAGATTTTTGAGTATTGCTCTTCAAAAACCTACAAAGTGATGTTTTAGTCATGCTCAACAGGTTGGAAGCATCTTCTAATGTGATATCATTCATATAATTATTCAGAACAAAGGAGTAAAATTTTTGTATGCGTTCTGATTTAAGTAAATTTAATTCGGGATTATATTCTATTGGGGTGAGAAGTTTAAATTCTTCCGATACCGATAAATAGTGAAGTAAGTCCAGGAGGGCAATTAATTTGGAATATCCTTTTAATTCAAGCAGTCCATGAATTCTATCGGTTGCCCCTTCTTTTGTATTTCCATAAAAACAGATTCCCTTAATACTTTTATTAAAGAGGAGGTTAATCTCTTTCACCTCCGGGCGTTTAAGGAAAGAGCCTAAATAAAAACTTTCCGGTATCTGTATCACTACCTGTTTCGACTGGCTTCTTGTTAACCAGCAGTGTGGCAGATTTCTACCGAGCATAACCATATCTCCTTCTCCATAGTTTGAAATATCATTTCCCACAAATCGTTTGCCCCTGCCTTTGAGGGTTAAGGTAATTTCAATATCCGGATGGTAGTGCCATGCTCCTTTTAAAACAGGACGTTTTTGCCTTTCAACGATTTTCATTAAAAATGAATCATTTGCTGCTGTGATAATATGCTCAAATTCTGCCTTCATGGAAAAATCAATTAAACTATTTCTATTTTGCCTCAAATATAACAAAAAAAAACATTGATGGATAATATAGTCTTATGATATGAAATTTTAGTCGTATGGAACTCGTAAAATGGATAATACTTTTGAAAACTTGTTATTAAAGTTTAATTTAAATTTAAAATTATGAAATTTTATTTATTTTCATTATTAAAAAGAGGAATGTTAGGTCTTACATTTTTCTTTATGATCAATGCCGTTTCCGGTCAGGTTCTTGTGACTGGAAAAGTTACTGGCAAAAGTGGCGCATCGCTTCCCGGTGTTACCGTTCAGGTAAAGAATACAACGATGGGTACAATCACCGATTTAAATGGCCATTATTCACTTGATGTGAAGGTTGGTTCTGAGTTGGTTTTTTCATTTGTTGGATACGAGACACAAACAATTGTTGTCGGCCGGCAAAAGACCATTAATGTTATTATGAAACCTGCTGTTACCGGATTAAACGAGATAGTAGTTATCGGATATTCGCAAAGGAAGAAATCTACTTTGACGGGTGCTGTATCTATCGTTAATATGCCGGACATTGAAAAGGCAAGGATACCAAATGTTGCACAGGCTATGCAGGGACAGGTTGCGGGGGTACTGGTAACATCAAGCACAGGGGCTCCCGGTGATCCCGTACAAATACGTATTCGCGGAAACGGAACTATTGGAAATAACAATCCGCTATATATAGTAGATGGTACTCCTACGCGTGATATTACTTTTCTAAATTCGGCGGATATTAAATCCATGACTGTTTTGAAAGATGCTGCTGCTGCAGCAATTTATGGTTCAAGAGCTTCTAATGGTGTTATATTAATTACCACTAAAAGGGGTATAAAAGGGAGAACAAGCTTTTACGCGAGCTACTATACAGGGTTGTCTTATGTTGCCCATCTTCCTAAAATGTGTAATACTGAACAGTATATGAATGCTGTAACAACAGCCTGGAACAATTCTGACAGAACTGGTGCAAACCCCTACACATCAGGTGTGGGAAGAAATGGTTTCGCTCTTGCCAATACCGATTGGCTTAATGAACTGTTTACAACCGGGAAATCGAATAACTTACAGTTTAGTGCTAATGGAGGAAATGCTAAAACACAATTCTTCCTGTCATTAAATTATTATCATAAGAACGGGATTGTAATATTTAACAACGATCAATATCAGAGATTTGATTACAGAACCAATATTACTTCTGATTTAACGGATCGTTTTAAAGTCGGAACCAATTTATTATTATCGGGTTCGACACAGGATGCATTATCTTCTTCAGGAGATGAGCCTGGTGTAATCAGACACGCTTTAATAAGGCCTCCGGTTTTGGCGGTTTACAAAGATGTTAATGACCCAACCTATTCAAAGGACGATCCTTTTACTGATATGCCTTTTTTTATAAGTCCGGGGTATGATGTGGGATTAGAAAGAGGATTGTATGAGATGTCGCAAAACCCAATTGCAATTGCATATTTTACAGATGACACGCGAAAAATTTATAGGACGTTTGGAAATGTGTATGGAGAATATTCATTTCTGAAACACAAAGAACTAACCTTCAGAACGAATCTTGGTATAGATTTATCCTTCTTTCACAATAAGGCATTTAGACAAAACTATGGGGATCCCGATGGTGGCGGGTCTGCAATTGATAAAGGGTTGGGCAGGCAAAACAGACCAAGTGGTTTAAATGAATCAAGAGGAGAAGCATTTACATATACGTTTAATAACGTGTTGAACTATGCTAAGAAATTCAATGCCAAAAATTACCTTCATGCGTTGGTGGGTACGGAGTACATTCACAATTACGAGTCTTCAATAGGTGCCAGCAGAGAACGTTATGCTTTTTCTAATAAAGCATTCCGATATTTAGATTACGGGCGTTCGGATCTTGATTTATGGAATAGCGGAACAGCCTCGGAATATGCATTAATGTCTTACTTCGGATCGGTAACCTATGTATTTGATAATAAATATATGGTTACTGCAAATATGAGAGCTGATGCTTCTTCAAGATTTGCTGAAAAAGATCGTTGGGGATACTTCCCTTCTGTTTCTGCCGGATGGAAAATTTCTAATGAAAAGTTTTTGAGAGATATTAAGTGGCTGTCCAATTTAAAACTAAGAGGAAGTTGGGGAAAAGTAGGTAATCAGGAGATTCCTGATTACGCATATTTGACTTTAATTAGTCAGGTGGGTGGTAAGGTTGTAATAAACCGTTTTGGAAATCCTGATTTGAAGTGGGAGACCACTACTCAATCAAATATAGGTATTGATGTTGGCTTGTTTAATAATAAAATATCAATGTCAGCAGAATATTTTTGGAAAAACACAACAGGTATTTTGTTGCCGATTAGTATGCCAAGCGCAGTAGGAAATGTACAAGCTACTATTGTGAACGCTGGTGAAGTTAGTAACAAAGGATTTGAATTTACCTTAAATTACAGGAATTACAATCATAAATTCAAATACAGTTTTAATGCAAATCTGGCAACTTTGAAAAACAATGTTGTAAAGCTGTATCCAAATTTACCTGCTATTATTGGTAATGTTACCAGAACAGAAGTTGGGCATCCAATAAATTCCTATTATGGATATAAGATGATTGGTATTTACCAGACTCAGGCTGAAATAGACAGCTATTTAAGTGGAACGCTAAATCCAAATGTAAAACCGGGAGATATTAAATTTGCAGATCTAAATGGTGATGGGGTAATTAATTCTAAAGACAGAGAATTTCTTGGAAAATCAATACCTGACCTTACTTATGGATTCTCTTTTATCGGGCAATATAAAGGATTTGATATTTCACTGCTTTTAATAGGTGTAGAAGGAGTTAACAGGTACAACGACGGGAAAAAAATAGTGGATTATGATACCCGCCCGTTTAACTATACCGCGGCACGTGTCTCCGGAGCCTGGCATGGAGAAGGTACCAGTAATACAATTCCGAGATTGACATTTGAAGATAACGGAGGTAGTAAAGTGTCTAGTGTTTTTGTTGAAGATGCCTCTTATCTACGCCTAAAAAATGTTGAGATCGGATATACATTAAAATTTAAGAAAGTGGTTCAATCTCTACGCTTTTATATATCCGGACAAAATTTATTTACAGTAACGAAATACACTGGATTAGATCCGGAATCTACCGGATTAATGGATATGGGAACCTATCCGTCATCAAGGTCATTTCTGTTTGGAGTGAAGGCTGAGTTTTAATATTAAAAAACATTAATCATGAAAAAAATATATAATAGTTTAATTGTGGTATTCTTATTGGCAGGTCTTTTAAGTTGCACGAAGGATTTAACAAGACCCCCAATAGGACTTCTTACTGTGAATGAAATTAATTCCAACCCAACAAAGGCTGAATTGGAGTCCTCGGTGAAATCCTCATACCAACTACTTGCAAGTACTTTAAATGTTGTAGGTCATTGGAACTGGAGTGGAGGAACCGTATTTAGAAATGATATCATTCTACAAGATATTGCATCTAATGATATGCTTAAAAAATGGCATCCCGATGGAGACCAGGCGTGGATGGATAAAATAGGTGATTTTACTTTCACATCTCAAAATCAAGCCTTTAACGGAATATGGGTATATGATTACGAAGGTATAAGCAGAACAAACCTTGCGATAAACTCGTTAACAAATTCTAAAGTAGTTCAGATGACAGGAATGTCGGATGCACTCAAAAACCGTTTGCTGGGAGAAGTTTATTTTTTAAGAGCTTTCTACTATTTTGATCTGGTAAATAATTTTGGCGGCGTACCATTAATACTTTCACCGCCTCAATCTTTCACTGAAGCTTTTAAAGATGTAGTGAGAGCCCCGGCTGATACAGTTTGGGCGCAGATAAATTCAGATTTATCAAAAGCCAGAACATTATTGCCAAAGGTAAAATATCCTGATCCTTCAGCAAAATGGAGGGTTTCAATAGGTGCTGTTATTAGTTTACAAGCCAAAGTTGCATTGTACAATAAACAGTGGGCAAAAGTGATTAGTTTAATTTCCGAACTGGATGGATATGGTTTTTACAGTCTAAATTCTAACTATTTTGATAGTTTTAATGCAGATAAAAAATTTACCGACCAGGAAGTAATTTTCGCTTACGATCACACTTCAAATCAAATCCCTAATAATAATAACGGACTTCGTTTTGTAAGTGGATGGGGCTTTTTTGCTCCTACTTCTAATTTCATTAAAGCCTTTGAATCAAATGACCCCAGATTGGCATATACCATTGATACAATAAGGAAATTTTCACCTAAAATAATAGGATCGACCACTACTTTAATTGATTATGGCAATAAAGTTTATATACGCTATGCTGACGTATTACTTTGGAAGGCAGAAGCTCTCAATGAGTTAGGAGACTATCCTGCTGCTATTGCTATTATTAATCAAATAAGAACGAGAGCCAGAAACACCCCTACTGACGACGGTTCCGTAGTTCCTGCAGGAACACTGCCAGACAGAGGAAATTCAACTGATAAAGCTCAAATAATGGGCTGGATAATGCATGAAAGAAGAGTTGAGCTGGGTTTTGAGGGGCAAAGATTTAATGACTTAAAAAGATGGAAAACGGCCAAATCTTTTCTTACATCACTCGGAAGAAATTTTCAAGACCGCAATTATCTTTACCCGATTCCCCAAGGTGAGGTTGATAAGTCAGGAGGCGTACTACTTCAAAATCCCGGATATTAGGATGAATAAAGGGGGCTGTATTCAAGAAGATACAGCCCCTTTAGGATAGCCTTATTCCAATTATAATACAATATATCTCATAAAGATTGTTGTAAAATTATCAATGTTTATTATAATGTTTTAATCTTAAAAAAATCATGGGGCTGTCTGAATTTTATAATGTGTTTTTTCTTTAGATGGTTCCATTGATTTTTTTGTTGATCAGGATAAAAAAGATTTTTGACAACAAAAGAATTGGGAAGTTTAATAATATTTTCGAGTCATAAACTAATTCAAATAATTTAATCATGAAAAAATATTTATCTAACAGTACCTTTTTACTATTTCTAATGGTTCTTTTAAGTTTCGGATGTAACCGAAACCAACCCGATTCAAATAAGTCATGGACATTAGGGCCTTTTATTAAAGCCGATTCGGTGAACCCAATTATGGGACCTGTTGACAGCGTTGCCTTTATGGGGCCGATTCTAAAAACTTTGGTAAAATGGGAAGCAAAAGATGTCTTTAATCCGGCAGCAATCGTAAAAGACGGAAAGGTTTATTTGCTTTACAGAGCGGAGGATAGTATAGGAAGATTAAAAGGGACTTCCCGTATAGGTCTGGCCGTAAGTAACAATGGGCTTAAATTTAAACGATTTCCCAAACCGGTTTTATATCCTAAAAACGATATATATAAGGAGTATGAGTGGACGGGGGGTTGCGAAGACCCCAGAATTGTGCAGGATGACAGCGGAACCTATTATATGACTTATACTGCCTGGAATGGAGACAAACCCAGACTTTTTGTCGCTACTTCCAAAGACCTTGTTAACTGGACGAAACACGGGTCAGCTTTTAGTAAAGCGTACAATGGCAAATATTTTCATGTAGCTACTAAATCAGGAGCCATCGTTTGCCGGTTAGTTGGGAATAAGTTGATTACCACTAAAATAAATGGTAAATATTGGATGTATTTTGGGGATACTGATATTTTCCCGGCTTATTCCGAAGATCTGATTAACTGGACGCCTGTTGAAAAAAGCAAAGAGCAAATTTCAAAAATTATTGATAACCCTGATGGCAAGGCTGATCTTCTTACGGCACTACAACCAAGGATGGGAAAATTCGACAGCCATTTAGTTGAGCCGGGACCTCTGGCAATGATTACAAGAAATGGTATTTTGCTGATATACAACAGTAAGAACAGCAAGGAATATGGAGATACCACCTTGCCTGCCGGAACTTATGCTGCAGGACAAGCATTGTTCGACATCAACAATCCGGAGAAACTAATTGCCCGCACGCAAAGCTATTTCATGAAGCCCGATAAGCCCTATGAAATTACCGGACAGGTAAATAATGTTTGTTTCGTTGAGGGCCTTGCACATTATAAAGGAAAATGGTTTCTATATTACGGAACTGCGGATGCAAAAATTGCTGTTGCAGTATATACTCCTCAGAAATAATTATAAATTATTAAGGCTGCTTTTTTAAGTAAATATGGTTTGGTTACTACTTTGACCAAATAATGTCAACAATGGGATTGTCTTATTCAAATTGATACAAAAGAATATGTTAAAAGAAGAAAAGTATAACAAAAATCTCGTGGTGGTTATCGCTGCTATAGCAGCCACCGGAGGCTTACTCTTCGGGTTCGATACCGGGGTTATTTCGGGTGCCATTCCCTTTTTCCAACAGGATTTCCAGATCAGCAACAGCATGGTGGAAAACATCACCACCGCAGGGCTTGTCGGGGCAGTGATTGGGGCTATGTTTACCGGAAGATTATCTGATATTATAGGCAGGAAAAAGGTCATCTTAATTGCTGCTATCATTTTTATTATCGGAGCTGCCTGGTCAGGATGGGCTCCCAACGATAGGGTATTGATTGCCGCACGTCTTTTTATCGGATTGGCCATTGGGATATCTTCTTTT
>VAPM010199522.1_pt1 | contig 12392 bp, 8 predicted proteins | sample 3395091 | NCBI WGS metagenome assembly VAPM01 (sample SAMN08290445, study PRJNA428436) | hydrothermal vent metagenome | isolation source: Deep-sea hydrothermal vent chimney 3 | place: Pacific Ocean: Juan De Fuca Ridge | reverse complement strand
GTCAGGGCGAAAACGATGATTACTACTACATCGTACAAAAAGGCAAATGTTTTGTCAGCCGGCGCCCGGCGCCCAGAGCCGCCGAAATGCAGCTGGCTATTCTTTCCGAGGGTGATGGCTTTGGCGAAGAAGCCCTGATCACCAACGGCAGGCGCAATGCCAGCGTCAACATGCTTGAAGACGGCATGCTGATGCGGCTGAAAAAGAACGATTTCCTGCAATACCTGGCCCAGCCCCTGATCGAATACACAGATGAAAAGGATGTGCTTGCCGAAATCAGCAAAGGCAGCCTGCTCATCGATGTGCGCAGCAATGATGAATACCAGGCCGCTCACGTCGAGGGTTCGGTCAATATTCCGCTGTCCATGCTGCGCCTTAAACTGGAAGGCATGAACAATACGCGCAACTATATCCTCTGCTGTGCGGATGGCGCACGCAGCGCCGCTGCCGCCTTCCTCCTAACCCAACATGGCCTTACCTGTCATGTGCTTCGCGGCGGTCTGGACAAGGCCAATATCAAACTTCCCGAAGCCAACCTCTCAGTCTCGGTTGCACCCAGGGTCGAAACCCGTAAAACCCAGGTTGCCGATCGCAACTTCAAAGCCGCAGAAGAAAAGGCGGAAAAACTCAAACAGCAGGCGGAAAACGCCCGCAGCGAAGCTCGCGAGATCGCCCAGCGCATGGAACAGGCCGAAGCGGCCCGGCGCAAAGCGGCAGAAGAAGTTGAGCGCCAGCAGAAAGAAGAACTCAGTCAACGTGATGCGGCCATCCGCTCCGCCAAAATGCGCATCGAAGAACAGGCCCAACGCGCCCGTCAGGCTGAAGAAAAAGCGGCCAAACTCAAGCTGGAAGCCAAGGCCGTCAACCAGAAAGCAGAACTGGAACTGCAACGGATCAAGAAAGAAGCCGACGCAGTTAAAAAACGGCAACAGGCGCTGGACGATGCCCTGAGCCGCGCTGAACAAATCACCTCTGAAGCCGACAGGGCCGCACACGAAGCGCGTCGACAGGCGGAAAAGGAAGCGGCCGAAATTCGTCGCGAAGCCGAAGAAGAGGCACGGCGACTGCGTGAGGAAATGGAAGCGACCACGCAAAAAATTCTTGAAGAAACCAGAGCCGCACGCAAAAAAGAGGACGCCGAACGCCAGGCCGCCATGGCGACGGTGCGCCTGAAAGAAAAAGAGGCTGACGAAATCCGCAGGCAGGCCAAACTCGAAGCGCAGAAAATGCGCGAAAAAATGCAGTCCGAGCACTCGCAGTTACTGCAGCAGGCTGAACAGGAGCGCCAGCAGAAAGAAGCCGAACGCCAGGCCGCCATGGAACAGGCGCGCCGCAAGGCCAGCGAGGCCGAAGAAATTCGTCGTCAGGCTGAACTTGAAGCAGATAAAATACGCGCCACGCTTTCTAAACAGGAAGCGTCCCTGCATGCCGCCAGAGAAAGCAGCATCCGTGAACGTCAACGCATGCTGGAAGATGCGCAACTGCAGGCACAGAAGGTTATAGAAGAAACCAGCCGCAGAGCGGAAGCCGATGCTGAGACCATCCGCCGCCGCGCCGATGAAGAAGCCCGCCAGCTGCAACGCGAACTGGAAGAAGCACGGCAACAGCTGGATGCATCCAGAAACAACATTGCAGAAACAGAACGCCTGCAACATGAAGCCCTGCTGGATGAATCACGCAAGCAGGCAGAAGAACTCATCAAACAAAGCAACCTGAGCGCCGAAGTTGAAGCCGAGGCCATACGCCAACAGGCGCGTCAGGAAGCAGAACAGTTGCGTGCTGAACTCGCTCGCGCCCGCGCACAAATTGAGGAAACCGTTGTCCAGGCTAAAGATGCCGGCAGCCAGCAACGCGAGACCATTATCAGTGACGCCCAGCAACATGCCCAGCAGGTGATCCTCGAAGCCAGTCGCAGAGCAGAAGAAGAAGCCGAACGCATTCGTATCACCGCCGAACTGGAAGCGCAACGCGTACGCGCCGAACTTGAACAGTCACGCCTGCAGCTTGCGCAACAGGCTGCTAATATTAAGAAAGTACAGGCGATCAATGCTCGTATCGAAAAAGAAAAACAACAAAAAGAAAATCTCGTCAAAAAACAGCAAAGTGCAGCTGTAAACCGGAAAAAACAGGCACAGGCTCGAAGGATGGCCGAGCAGATCAAATCGCGTCTGGAAAAAGCAGAACAGCAGCGTCAAACTGATGAAACACCGACCAGCGATGAAGGAATTTCACTGGCCGAAGTCACCGTCAGGCGAGTCAAAGACCGAATCATTCTTGAAGGCGCCAATGATATTTTTGTCTTCAAGGAGCCCACACCAGAGACTGAAAAAGATCGCATACCCGAGCTGCACAGCGCTGTAACTCGAGATGAAGATGAGCTCCCCTCCTTTACCGTGGATAACCAGAATGATCCGGCTGCAACGCCATTTAACAGCCAGGAATTCGAAAAGGCCATGCGCGAGCGGGATCAAGTGCTCAACCAGGCGCACAGAAAAAAACGCAAGGGGCTGTTCACCGTTGCCGCCAGCCTTGTTCTGACTCTGGCTGCCGCCAGTGCATTCCTGTTCTATAAACCCGATTTGCAGCAGGAGTTGCAACTCAGCGAAAATTCACCCGCCCCGCAACTTAAGGCCAAAGCCTCCATCAATCCCGCCAGCAACCTGAAACAGGTGATGGATATTCCCTCAGAACTGGCAACGGCTGCTGAAGAGTCACGCCTGCGCCAGGAAGCTGAAGCCACCTTTGAGCGTCTGCTTGAAAAATGGAAAGTACTAATGGCAAGCGCCCCGGTTGAAGAGCAGGCCATCCCGCTCATGGATGCACCAATTATGGAAGAAGAACCCCTGTCTGCAACTTCAGCGCAGCAACTTAATACAGGTGAGAACAGTTCGGTTGGGGAAGAAGTAACAGAACTCAATCCAGAGGAAGAAACGCTGCCGTAACTCGAAAAATAACCAGTCGGCCCAGCCTACAGTAATTAATTTTCTGACAACGGCAGAATCATGCTCTCTTCACCCGAGGCCCGGTCAACGTAGCGGAAAACAGAAACGCTAAGCGGCCAGCCTCGATCGTCCCGAAGAATCACTGTCCACTTACCCGTCATTGACGGATCCAGCTCCTTTTGCGAATACACCCGCCAGCGTGGTCCCTTGATAGTGAACTCTTTTTTTGAAATCAACTGACCTTCATATTCCCAGCTATGGCTAACGGTTTGACCTTCCATATGCCGTACATCAGTAAAAAAATACAGGGTGGTTATACTATTATCCAGCACCACAACCTGATCGACAGGTTCACGATCTTCAATTCGGGTAGTAAACTGTGAGCGCGCAACACTGCCATTATTCACCGCATAAGCGGGTATAATAGATAATAGCGCAAACAGCAGCAGCCATTTTTTATCCATTAAAGCGTGGAATATAAACGCGCGCATTTTTTTGTACGTAAACCTTTCTATTCAGGGTGATAAAAATTTACCGTCTCAGCCATGAGTACTCTGTGCGCATGCTCACAATTTTAATCTCAGAGAGTTTAATTCCCCGCTGCTTGCAGCGAAGCTGCTATTGCAGGTGCGGCTTCTGCTCTTCGTGTATATGTTCGCCTAAAGGCAAACCTGCAATCAACACCCCGTAGCTTGCTATTGTCCCATCCGCTTGCGCATAGTTTTCCCAGACCCTGACAAAACAGGCCTGTCTCAAGCTTTCAGGTTAACAGACTTCACCTTTTGCCCGACAACGTGCCAGAATAAAGTCAGAATGACGAATATAAAGCAGCTCGGCTATCTGTCTGACCAGGTGCTCCTCGTACCGGTCAAGTTCATCATCGGAAAACACAACTCGCCATATCTGTTCCAGCAATGTCAATTTCTCTGCCGGCTCCAGAGTCCTGTTAAGTATAGATGTATATTGCTGCAATGAAATCATATCTTTTGCGTGGTCTTCCGCAATTTCAAACACATCTCTTGCTTCTTCATCGGTCAGCTCGAAGATTTTCTTTAATCCAGCCATAACTGCATCTTTTTCTCGATCATCGATTTCGTGATCCGCATGCATCACCTCAATCAGCAATAATGCGGCAGCCAGTCGAATATCATCGGCAGCATACAAAATCGCTTCAGGAGAATTTAATATTTTATCAAAAAATGATTTGACCCTGGTCAGCATAATCAGGCCTCAGGTTGAATTTTATTTTTAATTTCCTTCCATGCCTTCAGAAGTTCCTCTGTTACCTTCTTATCGTGCGCGCCGGCAAACCGCTGTTTCGCTTCATCCATGGAAATAACGTTGTCTGGCTTGCCCTTTGGGAAATCCACATCAGCAGAAAAAATAAGAATGCCGATGGTGTTTATTTTTGGCAAATGCGCTCTCACGGCTGCAATATCCTGCTCAAGCTTAAGCAATGGATTACTGAACTTGTAGCTGCGTTGACCGACGACCTGGGTCCAGATGTCGATATTTTCTGAAGCGAATACCGCGCCCTGATAACGTCCAACTGAGACGACCATGATCCCGTCAGGCATCAACACGAGGTTATCAATATAGACGGTTCCATCCATGCCATCAGAAAGAATGATGTTTTGCATGACCTCATGCCCGAGCTTCTTAACCGTCTGAAACAGGCGCCAGTCAGCATAGCCTCGTTTTATTTTACTGAAAAAAAGAATACCGGCGACCGCGGCCAGTAACAACAGGACTAACAGTCCATAGCTGATCGTTTGGTTGAATGCCATTTTATTGTCTGTCTATTATCATGGGATTTCTAAGATAAATCAAAGCCTGCCTGTGTGAATCCGCAATGCCTGCCAGGCAGGCTCAACAATAGCAAAACCCATCATGCAAAATCAATTAACCCTGAGTTGAATCAGCAGCCACTGCTGTATTTATGAAAACAGAAAATGAGCTGCTATCAGCCAGCACAGACGGTAACGATGATCAAGCCGTCAGGACCAATGTAAAATAAATATTCCAGAATCTTCAGGTTCGTCTTTCATTATATTTTCAGTCCGGAAATTCCCTCTACCGATGAAACCTGCTCACGCGCATGTATGCTTTTCAGAACTTCCTCAACTTCACTGAAATCAAGGCAGACAATACGCACCGTATCGCGTTTGCCCTTGACCTTGATGTGCTGCTTCTTATCTTTGACAAAATCATCCGGCAAATGCCGATAAGCTGTTTCACTCATTACCACATCGGTACCCAGTACCTTGGTCGCGCTCTCCAGCCGGAAGGCCACGTTTACGGCATCACCTAACGCAGTATTATCCTGACCAATACCCAGTGAGGCGGCGCCCGTGTTAATGCCAACCCCGATGCGTACTTCTTCGGATATTTCTGAATAGGTACGTTCCAGTTCATGGGTAATACGATTGATATGATAGGCCGCCGTCAATGCCTGAATCACTGTTTTTTTCTGATTCACCTCCGACTCCCAGCAGGCAAACACACAGTCTCCGATAAATTTGTCTACCACCCCACCATTGTTGAAAATAGCGTTACTGACTTTATGAAACCAGCTGTTCATCAATTTGGTCAGGGTACGGATATTCACCCGCTCAGAAAGCGAGGTAAACCCACGGATGTCCGCCACCAGAATAGTGATTTGTTTAATCTCGGGCGTATCTGAAATCAGGGTATCCTGCAGCGAAACTGTATCGACATGTTTCCCCGTCTTTGCATCCTGGGTAAAGAGAATCTGTGCCCGACCAATACTGATACAGTCGCCATTACGCAATAGCTTGGGCGCTGCGATGCGTTTCTTGTTCACGTAGCTGCCATTGGAACTGCCGCTGTCGATCAAATAGTAATCACCCTGACCCACACAGCGGATAATGGCATGGTTACGAGAGACATGCAGATCATTGAGCACCACATCATTATTTTTGTCACGGCCAAAAGTCAGCGCCATTTCGCATGGCACCTTTTTAATAGTTCCGCCGTATTTTAATGTGATTACTGCAGCCATAGCACTAGAATATACTATCCTCATAAAAATAAGGACATTAACACACCTCAATTTTGACCTTTATAATACTCTATCCGGGCGTCAGTTTTAATCTTTGGCTTCTGCACGGCTGTGCAAACATTTCGATTCTGGTTATCCGCCGGCGAAAAAAAAGCCGCAAAACAGCGGCTGGTGGAAAAAAGGAACCTGTTGGTAGACTGTTACATTGCAGCTTTGGCGGGTAAAGCCGAGCAGGTAAGCGCCGACATGGAGCGGTAAAGCGCCACCTCTTCCGCTGCCTTCATGCCTGAGAGAATATCCTCGTAATCAGCGGACTCTGGCGCAACCGGATCCTGGACAAATTCGACCGTATCCCCGAACTGCTCCTTCACGTAGCGGTTAATCGCCACGCGGGTAGCCGGGTTGACCACAAATTTCGCCACTTTGGCTGCCACCCGAAATAACCAGGCCTGGGCAAACACATCGCCACGGCGGATATTTTCTACCTCATCCTTGCCTGCATTGTCCTGCATGAAGGTCGCACGCGCCTGTTCCAGCTTGCGGTAAAGCACGGTAAAGGTATAGGTGGCAATGGATGGCGAGCAATCCATGCCAATAAAACGGTACTCCGGCTGCCGTCCAAAACGGCGGGCGATGAGCACCCGGCAGTCAAAGGCGCGGGAAACAATATCCGACAGCGCCAACGCCCAGAAAGGCGGGTTGAACTCACAGCCATGATGAGCCGAAGCCTCCTCCACCAGTAATGAATGGAGCTGAGCATCGGTAACCTGGTATTTTTTCATCAGGTTGCGCGCCTGACGCAAGGCTGACGCCGCCTCATTGGGGTTGCAGGACGCCGACAGACGCAGGCACTTGCTGATTTTATCGAGAACTTTCTGCCGATCCATGCCGCCTCACTGAAATAACGAGTATCTGAATAGATAGTACTACAAAATCATAAAGTTACAAGGTATCTTTAATAATTAACCTTAAATATGTAGCACAGCTATTCGCGTTGCTGCCCGTCTATGCACGGCCTACCTAATAAGAGTAGCTATGCAAAAAATGGGGCTTGTTTTACACTACACGCGTTCATATGTATAAACAACAAACTAACATCCAGTTTGGCAACTATTGGCCTGATCAAGGCTCCTGCAATCTATGAATACAGCCCATCCCTCCATCATCATCGATGACAGCGAAATTCGCCAGCGAGCGCTGGCCGTTCCTCGCCCGCGGCCACTGGCAGAAGAAGAACGCCAGGTGCTGATGGCGCGCATCAAACAGCTACTGCAGGAAAAAAATGCGGTTCTGGTCGCCCACTATTACACCGAAGATGATTTGCAGATGCTCGCCGACGAAACCGGCGGCTGTGTTTCCGACTCACTGGAAATGGCACGCTTCAGCCACGCCCACCCGGCTTCGACCATTGTCGTAGCCGGTGTGCGTTTCATGGGCGAAACCGCCAAGATTCTGAATCCTGAGAAACGGGTGCTGATGCCCACCCTGGAGGCGGAATGCTCGCTGGATCTCAGCTGCCCGGCCGACAGCTTCAATGCTTTTTGCGATGAACATCCCGATCGCACCGTGGTGGTCTACGCCAACACCAGCGCCGAGGTCAAAGCCCGCGCCGACTGGGTGGTCACCTCCAGCATCGCTACAAAAATCATCCGTCACCTGCATGAAAAAGGCGAGAAAATCCTCTGGGCCCCGGATCGCTACCTCGGCGGCTACATCCAGAAAGTTACCGGCGCTGACATGTTACTGTGGCAGGGTTCCTGTATCGTACATGACGAATTCAAGGCACGGGAGCTGGTTAAACTGCATAGCAAACACCCCGATGCCGCCGTGCTGGTGCATCCGGAATCACCCATGGATGTCATCAACCAGGCTGATCTGGTCGGTTCTACCACCCAGATTATCCGCGCAGCGAAGAAAATGAAAAACAGCACGTTTATCGTCGCCACCGATCGCGGCATTTTCTACAAGATGAAACAGGCCGCACCCGACAAACATTTCATCATCGCGCCCACCGGTGGCATCGGCGCCAGCTGCGGCAGTTGCGCACACTGCCCCTGGATGGCCATGAACAGTCTGGAAAACCTGGCCCAGACACTGGAAAGCAGTGACAATGAAATCCAGGTCGATCCGGAGATCGGCAGGCAGGCGATGGTTTCCGTCAAGCGTATGCTCAATTTTGCCGAAAGTCTCAGGACCCCGGCAACCGGTGAGGCTAATATCGCCTCACCGGCGTAACAACCTCAAAAAAGTCCAGTAGGGTGGGCACGGGGTTTGTGCCCACGCGGAAGAACCTTCACAGATTTCATACTTTTCACGTCCAAAAACAGAGTAACGCGTGGGCACAAACCCCGTGCCCACCCTACGCTACCACTCGCCTATATTTTTTTGTCGCTCACTCAGCATAGTTAAAATAACCGCGTTCCTTAATCATGTCGGCAACCTGCTCCGGTACAGCCTTTTCCCAGCCGGGGGTGTTATGGCAGATCATCTCCAGAACTTTGTCTGAATGAATTTTTAAATACTCCGTATTTACAGAGCTTAAATCACGTACAAACATATTATCAAGCAGATGGGCATACAGGTGACGTAGATGAGGTTCGACCTGTAATTCATTAATACCGACTAATTTGTCGGTATTTTTTTCAAGTTCAGGGCAAACATAAAGCCGTAAATCATGCTTGAATAATCGTCCAAATGATTCAAGGATGCCGCCCGGCAGATTCGCATAGTACTTTTCATTAAACAAATCGCGTAAAGACGGCAATCCCATCGCAATCGCGACCGGGTTTTTTGTATGGTTGAATAAATATTGCGCCAGTCTAAAGAATTCCCCGTAATTTGAAATCAGGACATGTTTCCCAAGGGCGCAGAGAATATTGGCCCGGTACAAAAAGTCCTCCGTATCAATCCCGTTCTGCCTGTCACTTTTTAAATCACAGAGGGTCATTTCAGACAATACCAGCAGATCATCGTTGCTGATATCTGTTTCCTGCGTAAACTGATTTTGCGCACAATCCAGTAGATCAAGCGTAAGCCGAGTCGGTGGGCGGAATCGGCTCCGTTCAACAAGCACCGATTTTTTCCATAAGGCATCGGCTATCTGGATAATATTTCCATCTGCCGAAAAAAGGGCGGCATTTGACATGCCGTGTTGAACCAGGCGCAAAGCCATTAATCTGTTGTCGACCTCAGAGAATGCCGGCCCGGAAAAATCAATCAAATCAATTTCTACCGCTTCAGGAAATAACTGATCCATTAATGAAAGAAGAAACGCGTCAAGATCCTGATTTAGATAGAGTGCGGCATAGATAAGGTTAATACCGAGAATGCCGAGCGTTTCCTGATCCTGAATATTATTTTTGCCATGCAAATTTACATGCAGGACTATGCTGGAGGGCGGTTCATGAGCGTGCGCCTCAAAGCGTACGCCCAACCAGCCATGTCCATCGGTCTTATGGGTAAAACTGCGCGCCGCTACCGTATTGGCAAAAGAAAAGAAACAGCGCGTGTCGCTTCTATATTTATCGAGCCTTTCAAGCAAAAGACCAAACTCATGATCGAGCATGGCCGAAATACGATCGCGACTCACATAACGAGGGCTTTTTCCATAAATGGCATCTGAGAATTTCATATCATAGGCGGAAATTGTCTTGGCAATCGTTCCCGCTGCACCACCTGCACGAAAAAACCATCGCGCCGTTTCCTGGCCGGCACCAATCTCGGCAATTGATCCGTATTTATCTTTGTCAAGATTAATGCTTAGCGCTTTTTGATGAGGTGCGTGGCTATGGTTTTTCATGATTTGTTCACTCTTTAGAATGGAAATAAATTATCCAGGCTTTTGGAAATAGGGAAGAGAATCGAGAACATCAAAAGCCAGCATCAAGATATTCCCCTGTTTGGCATCAACAAAGGCCATTAGTTCCCAAACTGCTGTCACCAAACGAAAAATCAGGACAGGTAAGGGCGTCGCTCTATTTATTTACTGATTGACAACGGGGACATACATAGCCTGTTTTTCCGCCGTACCTGTCTTTCATAATGGTAGCACCGCATTTATAACAGGCCAGGCCTTCGCGCCGATATACATGAAAACGATAGTCTTCAAATGCCAGACCGGCTTTGCGCAAATTCTGTGCGCGTGTTATCAGGTTGGTGATACCACCGGTTTTATAGGATTGCCGGGTTAACCTGAGACAGGTTTTAGCCAGACGAACACGTTGTCTTCTGTCAAGATCGAGCAGCCGCATAGCGGGATGTACATCACTGACATGCAAAGCTTCACAGCATAGATAATTTCCCATTCCGGAAATAAAACTCTGATCCTGCAACAATCCCATCAGCTTACGGCGCTGGAAGCACCGGTCATCAAATCGTGAGATAACCTCATCAGGAGCAGTATTCGGATCGAGTAATTCAGGCCCCAATTTATTCAGGTAAGAATGTTGCTTCAGGCTTGCTGTCTTTATTACTTCAATATCCGAAGCACTATACAACAGGGCCATCTTATCCCGAGTATGAAGCGCCAGACGCAATGAACGGGAACTGGCAGGATAATCACCTGCGGGCAAAATCAGCCAGCGGCCGTAAAGCTGATTGTGACTATAAAGCGTCAGCCCATTATCAAACCGGGTCAATAGCGCCTTGCTGCGTGAAGACACATCCAGTACTTTGGCGCCCGCCAGTTTTTTACTGAAACCCTGCAACCGGCCAAAGGCAAAATAAACATGCTGCAGCTTCCGACCTTTGATGGCCAGGGCAAGCTCATCCGCTATGCGTTTTATTTCAGGACCTTCAGGCATTATGATAAACAGACATAAAATAAATTATCTAAATAAGTGTTCCAAAAGGGTATCCGGTTATTCTCGCAAAGACGCGAAGTTCGCAAAGGAAAATATAAACGATTTCTTAGCGTTCCTGGCGTCTTTGCGAGATTTCAAATACATATGCGAAGCGGATATGGATTTGGAACGCTTATTTAGCAGCTAAAAGCCGGATTGATCGGCCATTCGTCCGATTGAAATTGGCGGAGCAATATTAAAATAATACCTTATTATCCAATACCGGGGCACATTTAAGCTTCCGCTTTTGGTGGGCTGTGCCCACCCTACAGGTTCATCACTTAAATAAAATGGAATTTATTCTGTAGGGTGGGCACAGCCCACCATTTCAACATGCCTCAGCCTTCCAGACTCCGACTGGCAATTTCATACACGTCTTTCGACAGCCCCGGATGCCCGGCTACGCGCTCAAGCTGTTCTCGCATCATGCGTTGACGCGACTCATCGAAACGCCGCCAGCGGCTCAAATTCTGTAACAGGCGAGCGGCGATCTGTGGATTGATCTCATCCAGCGCCAGCACCTGTTGCGCAAGAAACCGGTAACCGCTGCCATCGGCCTGATGAAAGTTGACCGGGTTGGCGGCGCAGAAGCGACCAATCAGGCTGCGCACCAGGTTGGGATTTTTAATCGAGAAGGCCGGGTGCTGCATCAACGCCTGCACCTGTTTTAAGGTATCCGGCAACGATGCAGCGGCCTGAATCGCAAACCACTTCTCTACCACCTGCCGATCATGCCGCCACTTTTCATAAAAGGCATCCAGCACCTGCCTGCGTTCGGGAATATCGTGCCGGCTGAGAATGGACAAAGCCGCGAGTACGTCGGTCATATTATTCGCGTGCTCGAACTGGCGCAGACAACGTTGACGATGATCGCGATCATCCAGTTCCAGCAAGTACGACAGGCAGAGATTTTTCAGACTACGCTGCGCCATATCCTTCGCATTAAAATGATAGGTCTGCTGTAGATCGTTTTCTTCATACCCACGCAGCCAGTCCTCGGCCAGTGCTTCCGCCAGTTGGCGGCGCATAAATCCACGCACCGCATGGATCGCCTCCACATCCACCACTTCACACTGATCCGCCAGATAGGATTCAGACGGCAGGCTCAGGGCCTGCGCCACCAGCGCCCTGTCCAGCGCAGTATTGTTGAGCGTTGAACGATAGGCATCGACAAACAGGGTATTCAGTTGCAATGCCCTGCCCGCACGATAATCCTCTACCAGTTTCAGCATGATATTAATCGCCAGCTTCTGCCCGGCATCCCAGCGATTGAATTCATCTGTATCATGGGCAAACAGAAAGGCCAGCGCCGCATCATCATGGGGTAGTGAAATTTTTACCGGCGCAGAAAAACCACGCCCCAGTGACAGCACCGGTTTTTCCGACACCCCGGTAAAGGTCCAGCATTGTTCGGCTTCTGTCAGCGCCAACATGTAACTATCCCGCCTGTCCGTATCATTTTCATTTTCCAGCACCAGGGGCAGCGCCTTGCCATTGCTATCCAGCAGCCCCATAGCCAGCGGAATATGAAACGGTTTTTTCTCGGGCTGTCCCGGGGTTGGCGGGCAATGCTGGCGAATCGTCAGC
>VAPM010032578.1_pt1 | contig 12428 bp, 11 predicted proteins | sample 3395091 | NCBI WGS metagenome assembly VAPM01 (sample SAMN08290445, study PRJNA428436) | hydrothermal vent metagenome | isolation source: Deep-sea hydrothermal vent chimney 3 | place: Pacific Ocean: Juan De Fuca Ridge | reverse complement strand
GGGGTTTTTATTTAAGAAGTAAAATTTATTTTAACTTACGTAATTGCTTCTTAACTTGCTTAGCACTTAATGGGATGTAACCATCTTTGATTACAACTTTTTGTCCACGCTTAGATAAAACCATCTTGATGAATTCCATTTGCATTGGAGCCAGTGGACGGTTTGGCTGCTTGTTAACATAAACCCATAATTTACGACCTAATGGATATGTTTTATTAGCTGCATTTTCTGGTGTCGCTGCAACAAAAGGCTTACCGGCTTTTTTCGTTAATGCTAAAGCACGCACACCTGATGTTTTATAACCGATACCTGAATAACCGATACCATTTAAAGAAGAAGATACTGACTGTACTACTGATGCAGAACCAGGCTGCTCATTCACCGTTGTTTTGTAATCGCCTTTACATAATGCTTTTTTCTTGAAGTAACCGTATGTTCCTGAAACGGAGTTACGACCATAGATTTGGATGCTTTTATTTTTCCAGGAACCTTTAAGACCTGTATCGCCCCATTTTTTGATGTCTTTCTTCGCTTTACATTTACGTGTTGAAGAGAAAATCGCATCTACTTGAGCAATGGTCATGCCTTTGATTGGGTTATCTTTATGTACATAAACCGCTAACGCATCAATCGCTACTGCGATAGCTGTTGGCTTGTAACCATGCTTCTTTTCAAAAGCCTGAAGCTCTTTGTCTTTCATTTTACGGCTCATAGGACCGAAGTTTGAAGTACCTTCCGTTAAAGCGGGAGGTGCAGTAGAAGAACCGGCAGCTTGTACCTGAACATTTACATTTGGATAAAGGTGGGTGAACTGTTCAGTCCATAATGCCATTAAGTTAGCGAGTGTGTCAGAACCCACACTTGAAAGGTTGCCTGTTACGCCGCTAGCTTTTTTGTATTCAGGTAGTTTTTTATCTAATGTTGAACCAGCATAAGATAAAGTTGCAATCGAAGATAAACCAACTGCCAACACGCTCATGCTGATAGTCTGGAGTAGTTTAGATTTCATAGTATTCTCCATAAAAGAATTATTAGTTAAATATTAGTTGAAACTTATTAATACAATTATTTTTAAAGTGGTTGTATTTTGCCGTTCATATATGACGATAATATGTATTTAATGTGACAGTTTGATGAAAGGCAGGTAAGTCTATATTTAGGTTGAAAAACGCTGGCTCGGGAAATAACAGCTAAATGTTGAACCTTTACCTAAGGTACTTTGAATTTCCAACCTGCCATCATGGCGCTCAATAGCATATTTCACGATAGCTAGCCCTAAACCGGTGCCGCCGGATTCACGGGAGCGATCAGCATCAGCGCGGTAAAAACGTTCGGTGAGGTGAGGGATATGTTGAGGGGCTATTCCCGGGCCATTATCGATAACAGAAAAAATCGCTTCATCATTTATTTTTTGCCATGAAATAGAAATGGTTCCATTTTCGGGTGTATAGCGAACTGCATTATTAATTAAGTTAGCAAATAAACTATGTAGCTCATCATTGTTTCCACGTAAGTTAATCTGTTCATCCGCTTGTAGACTAATTTTATGGTGTTTGTCCTGTCCTAAAACTTCTGCGTTTTCTTTTAAAGTGGTAAGTAAGGTGGAAATATTAATGGATTTGGTGTGTTCTACAGGGGTGGTTTCCATTTTTGACAAAGCTAACAGATCGGTAACAAGACGTTGCATCCGCATGGCTTGTTGATACATGTTATCAATGGCTAATTTAAAGTTTTTTTTGTCTTTAGGTGGTTTGTCCGAAAACATTTCTAAGTAACCACTTAACACTGTAAGCGGCGAACGCATTTCATGTGAAACGTTAGAAACAAAATTGGTTCGCATCTCTTCCAGTTTACTAATGTGGCTAATATCACGACAAAAAATCATTTTTTGTTTATAACCAAAGGGGATGATTTGCATGGTTAAGGTGTTATCTGCATTATCAGGTGCAGGTAAGGTGATGCTTTTACTGAATTTGTTTTTAGTCAGGTAACGCTGAAAACTCGGGTGGCGTATAAGGTTGTTAATTTTTTGCCCGGCATCTTGCGGATAATTAATTCCAAGTAATGAACTGGCAACAGGGTTTACCCATTCAATGACGTTATGTTGACTTAGTATAACAACACCATCAGGTAAAGCTTCCGCAGCTTTTTTAAAGCGGGATAGGGCAACAGATAAAAGTTTTTGTTGTTTAAATTTTTTCTTTTCAAGTATATGGAGTTCATTAAAAATTTCACCCCAATAGCCCCAGGCATCCGGCAAGTCTTTTTTGCGTTCTGTCAGCCAGTCTTGTAATTTAAAGGCATTACGTAACATAAATACAATATAAGTAAAAAGAGCTAAACCGACAAAAAGAAAAGTTTGATTAAATAATGCACCGATTAATGCACTAGCTGCAATAATGCCGAGCAGGGAAGTAATTTCATTTTTTTGATGTGGGGACATTTATTGTTTGTTTACTTATTGGATAAACGATAACCTGCACCGCGAACGGTTTGCACCATATTTTCATGATGTGTTTTTTCAAGTGCTTTACGTAGACGACGAATATGTACATCTACCGTGCGTTCTTCAACATAAACATTATCACCCCAGACATTATTTAGCACCTGTTCCCGGCTAAAAACCCGATCGGGATTTTCCATGAAAAAGCGCAATAATTTAAACTCTGTTGGCCCAAGCTCAATCGTTTGCCCATTGCCCTCAACCCGGTATGAGCCCGTGTCGAGTACGAGGTTATTGATTTTGATAATATCTTGCGTGTTTACTGGCTGGCTGCGGCGTAATAATGCTTTGATGCGGGCAATCAATTCACGGGGGGAAAATGGTTTAGTGAGGTAATCATCCGCACCACTTTCCAGACCACGAATAACATTGTCTTCTTCTGTTTTTGCGGTGAGCATTATAATAGGAATATTCATTGTTTCCGGCATGCGGCGAAGTTTTCGTGCAAAGTCGATGCCGCTAATGCCAGGCATCATCCAGTCGAGTAAAATAAGTTGCGGGATATTTTTCTTGATCATGGCTTCTGCTTTATGCGCATCGCTGGCCTCAGAACATTGAAAATCTTCTTGTACTAGCGCCATACAAACCATGTCACGAATAGCCCGCTCGTCATCTACAACTAGAATGTAATCATTATCATTTGTCATTTTTCTTTCACATAAATTGATGTGTTTGTCATAAATGATATTAAAGCAGAGTTTTGTTACAAATTCATTACAGTTGCCTTGTAACAATAAAACAGGTCATTGCGAGCGATAGCGCGGCAATCTATGTGAATACCAGTATAACTCAGAAAGATTGCCGCGTTATTGCTCGCAATGACGGTTTGATATTTATTTAATTAAAAGCACAAACCCACTTATTATTAGAAAAAAACCAATGGCTTTTTGAAATGTACGTTGTGAAATATTGGTGTGTAAATGATTTCCTATGTACATGGAAATAAACATAATAGGTAAGGCGTAGGCTATGCTTAATAATACTGTTGAGGTATAAAACCCTGAATAGGTGAAGCCGGCTGCCCGGATAAGGCCGTCGACGAAAAATACTGCGGCGCAAGTGGCACGAAATACACTTTTATCCAGTTTCTGTAATTGAAAATAGAAAATGTAAAAAGGCCCGCCTGTGCCAAACAAGGTACCAACAAGACTACCAAAATAACCTGCAAAAATGGGCCACACAAAAGAGTTATTCTTTTTTAGAGGGGGGGAGATAAGGCTGTAAATTGCAAACAGAATAATGAATGCGCCTAATGCTTTCACAAGGATTAAGGTATTAATTGATTGAATAATAAAGAGGGCGGATATCATACCGAATAGTGCAAAGGGAATAGCGCGAAGAATGACTTTCCATGCAATGTGTTGCCGGGTGTGAGTGATGTGCAGTATAGATGCAGACATATCTAACAAACCAATGAAGGGTACGACAAAGGTTAAAGGTAAAAAAAAGGCAAGGAGAGGAATTGCAATGAGTCCAGAGCCAAAACCTGTGACACCACGAAAGACATAAGCTGTAGCAAGAATAAATAATGCTAAACTATATTGTGTGTAATTGAGTGTTTCGATCATAAGGGTTCAGGTTTTATGGTTAACAAAATAAAGATAGCTGTGAGTAGTTGTTTATTAGGTGAAGCTGTTCGTTATGATGGAACAGATAACCACATTGAATATATAACACAACAATTAGCGACGGAGTATAACCTGATTTCATTGTGTCCTGAAATGGCGATAGGCATGGGTGTGCCTCGTCTTCCTATTCAGTTAGTTGATGATGGTAATCGTATTCAGGTGTTGGGCGTGGATAATCCTGAAAATAACATGACAAAACCCTTATCTGAATATGGAAAAGAAATTGTTGAATTACATTCTGATATTTGTGGTTATATCTTTAAAAAGAATTCACCAAGCTGCGGGACGAAAAATGTAAAGGTATTTAGTTCTCATGAGAAATATGAACGTAAAGGTCAGGGTATATTTGCTGCGAAAATTATGAAAGCATTACCATTGTTGCCCGTTATTGATGAAGATGATTGTTTAAATAAAAAAACAATGGATAAATTTTTACTTGACGTTTTTATGTATTCAAAACAGTTAAAATAATTTTACATTTTAAATTATAACAAAGGTTATTATTCCTTTTTTTCGGAAGTAACATATAACCAGATAAAACCTGAAAGCCCGGCAATAATTGAAGCAATTACCCCCCCCCGTTTTTGCCATGAGCAGATCATCGGCAGAATGCGCAAAGCCTGACTCAGCAATAAATATAGACATGGTAAAACCAATACCGCCCATTAAGGCTACACCGATAATATGTTTAAAATTCAGATCTTTTGGTAAAGAGGTTAAACCAAATTTTATTGCTAGTCATGAAACCCCTGCGATACCGAACAACTTACCAAAAACAGACCAGCCGCTATACCTATGGTAGTTTGGCGATGAATAAAATCTTCAAGTGGGCTTAGTACTTTATCAAAAGCTTTTTCCCATGGCGCGACATATTCTTTTTTAAGTTTTTTTATCATTAAGTTATCTCAAATATTGAGTTATTAATTTCTACGTGATTTGCAAATCCGGCACCTGCTTCTGTGTAGATGTTGAATACGGCGGTTGCCCTGGCCTGTTTTAATATGGGTACTTCATCTGGAAATCTTGCGGTTGCAGCAATGAATCCGGAAAAAGATATTATTTGCAATTGTTCCAGAGCATCTAAATTGGCTTGAAGATTTGGTAAGGCTAACATAACAAGTTTGATGCTGTGATCCTGTTCTATTTTTTCCCAAAAATCTGCATCGCTGGGATCACCGTGTAATACTTTTCGTCCTTTAGATTGGTGTTCGTTTACACGATAATTATCAAAATCAACACCAACGACCGTGTCACCATGGCGTTCACGCATTTTGTCATAAGCTCCTGTACCCACTCGCCCCATACCAAAGATGGCAATAGTAGATCCGTGTGTGTCGAGTAACATGTCATCGGGTAGTCTCTCTTTGCGTTGAAATTTCATCCAGAATGTTCTGAACTGGCTATAGAGTTTGTCATCTATATTATTTAAAGGAGCAGAAATAATAAAAGAAAGGGATAGTGCAATAGCCATTACCACAAGCCATTGTGCATCCAGCCAGCCATTGCTTACACCAATAGCAATAACAATGAGGCCAAATTCACTGTAGTTTGTCAGGTTCAGTGTTGCTAGCAGAGAAGTTCGTGCGCGTAATTTGAAGCGAGTTATCAGGATAAAGAAGAGTGAAGATTTAATAAATACAAAAGGTACTATTAGTAGTCCAATGAATAGCGTTTCCAGTGAAAAATAACCGGACATGCCAATAGATAGGAAGAAGCCCACCAGAAATAGATCTTTGAGTCCTAGCATCGACTTAGACATTTCGTTTGATTTGGAGTGGGTTGAAATCAATAGACCCATGATGAGTGCACCCAGATCACCTTTTACTCCAGCCAGCTCAAACAGTTCGGCTCCGCCCAGAGCCAGCACCAATCCATACAAAACCAATAGTTCGCCATGCCCGGTTTTTTGCAAAAAATGGTGGAACAATGGGCGTAACGGAATAAGTAGAAACAGCAGTAGTGCCCAGAGTGAAGGTATTTTACCCGTAGAGGCTGCCAGAAAAATAACCGCAGCCAGATCCTGCATCACTAATATACCGATAGCGATACGGCCATGCAGGGATTTCATCTCACCTTTTTCTTCCAACGTTTTGACTACAAACACGGTACTGGAAAAACTCAACGCAAATGCAAGCATTAATGAAAGCTTGAGATCTAAACCAGAAAAGAGTGATGCCCCCGTCAAGGCAAGACCAAAAATGACCGCTCCGAAAAGAGCAATAATGATCGATGTATGCAATAGGGTGACTGACCAGACCTGGGGTCTTATCAATACCTTCAGGTTTAACTTCAGACCAACAGTGAACAGCAACAGTGTGATACCTAAATCAGCTAACTTCTGTAACGTTTCACCGCTAGTAATTCCCAGGTAGTTGAGTATGAAACCTGTTGCCAGAAAACCAACTAAGGGCGGCAGGTTAATGTATCGTGCCAGGAACCCCAGAACAAAAGCCAGAGAAATCCAGGTGACATCGCCAAGTGCAATTGCAACCCATTCAAAATCCATGAATCATTTATCCTCTGTAGGCTTAGAATATGAGATTAATAATATGCTGACTTCATATGCTACACCATTACTAGATGGATATTTTACTCCACCGCACGCCAATTTATAGGCATGCGCTTTTTTATTTTTATGAACGGCTCATAGCCCGTTTTTCCAATGCTTCTATTCTGGCTTCAATAGGAGGGTGAGATGAAAATAATGCCGAAATACCGCCTTTATCATTAATGCCAAAAGCAGCCATTTGTTCAGGCAATGCTTCGGGTTCTACCTGCCCCAGACGCTTAAGGGCGTTAATCATATTTTGGTGCCCGGCTAAATCAGCACCACCGGTGTCGGCAATAAATTCCCGTTTTCTTGAAAAATACATCACAATGGTTGATGCCAATATGGATAGAACAACCTGTGCGACAATCACAGTCACAAAGTAGCCAATACCATGGCCCTGATTATTTTTTAAAATCACACGGTCAACAATGTGACCGATAATGCGTGATAAAAAGACAACAAAGGTGTTCACCACACCTTGAATCAAAGCCAGAGTCACCATATCACCATTAGCAATATGGCTCATTTCATGACCGACAACGGCTTCAATTTCTCCTTGTGCCATATTATCTAATAAGCCCTGAGATACCGCCATTAAGGCCTTATTTTTACTGGCACCTGTAGCAAATGCGTTCAGCGCAGAGGATGGAAATATTGCCACTTCCGGCATTTTTATACCGACAATTTTTGCCTGCTTTTCAACGGTATTGATGAGCCATTTTTCCATATTGGTGCCAGGATTAGTAATCACGACCGCACCGGTCATGCGTTTTGCCATCCATTTGGATATCAGCAAGGAAATGAATGAACCACCAAAACCAATTACACCAGAAAGTATGACTAACGCCTGTATATTAAGATCAGAGCCATTTTCCGCTAATATGCTGTCAACGCCTAATAGGCTCAATGTGATGCTCAGTACGACCATAATGGCAATATTGGTCAAAATAAATAACATAATTCGTTTCATTTTTTTGCCTGTTTTAGTTGGTTAAATACGTATAACTGTTGGTTACATTAACAGCATTCAGCATTACCCGGTAATACTGATGTTGGTTCTAAAATCATGGAGGAAACGTTTCAGCTCGACGTTTTGTCTTGCTTTTCCTCAAGACAGAGTATCTCTTCCAACTTAAGCCCCGTCATGCCGTGGATTGTACGCCACAGGTAATAGAAGATAGCCATCATCATAATCATGGAGGGAATGGTAATCACTGGATAACTAAGCAGAGTCATCTGTCCGAGTTCTTCGTTAAAAGCAGTGCTGCCTGCCGGGCTGGTAACAACCCACTTGGCGAGAGTATAGTTCAGCACTGCGGACAAGAAAAAAGTGGCTCCGAGCATATATGTTGCTTTTAGCAAGCGCTTTTCAAATATTTCGGTGTAACCCAATTCGCCAAGTTTCAGCTTGATCTTGTCGACCTGCATAATTTTTGGGTTATAAATTAATGTTTTAATGAGTGGATAACGTGTTTGAGTGGAAATAAGTACTGCTAAACCGATGAGCCCGGGAATAGCCGCTTCCTTAATCGCCAGCCACTGGGTGTCCAGTTGTAACAGGCCGATGCCACCGGTAAGCAGCACGCTGATTAAGCCAAGCAAGGCAATGAAGTTGAATTTCTTATACTTTAAAAGCTCAAAAAGCCCCCAGCTGATAGGAAAAGACAGAGCCACAATCAGCGCGCCAGCCGCGCCAAGATCATGTTCAGCACTGAATTTCATCAGGATCACAGAAGGCAGAATAATACTGACCAACATGTCGATTAGTGGCCGTGGCTTATGCTCAAGTGATTTTTGCGGATGGGTATTACTCATACTTTGTCTCTGGTTTAACCTCTTATTTCTATCAATTATCTGGGATTTTACATTCGCATGAGCCTGCGCTTATCGTAATTTTTCGGTTGATCTTCTTACGCATATTTGTAGCTGGCTGTGTAACTCTTTTATCTGTTGTGCTCTTCACAGACTAGTAAAATCAAATTGCCTTCCGGATAGGATAGAACAGTTATACACTAAGAAAAAGTCGATTATTATTGCTATAATGTTCGTTTTTAACGATGTATTATAGTGAGATGATTAACTACAAGCACCTTCATTATTTCTGGGTTGTCGCCAAGGCGGGCAGCATTGCTCGTGCCAGTGAAAAACTTCACATTACCCCGCAAACCATCAGTGGGCAACTTAGTCTTCTGGAAGAAAATTTGGATGAATCCTTATTTTCTCGAGTAGGAAGAAATCTGGAGTTAACCGATACAGGACGTCTGGTCTTAAGCTATGCCGAGGAGATTTTCTCATTAGGCGGTGAGCTGGAAGAAATGTTGCGCAACCTTCCGCAAGAAAGAGATAGGCCTATCGTGTTTAAAGTTGGTGTCGCCGATGTGGTGCCCAAATCTATAGCCTATCGTTTGTTAGCTCCGGCACTGCAACTACCAGAATCCGTACGTATTATTTGCCGCGAAGGTTCGGTCGATTCATTATTAGCTGAACTTGCGCTACATAAAGTTGATCTGGTCATTGCCGATAGTCCCATTCCACCTTCGATTAATGTGCGTGGATTCAATCATCCTCTTGGTGATTGCGGCATTACTTTTTTTGCTGCCCCGCAACTCGCACGCAAGCTCGGTAAAAATTTTCCACAGAATCTCAATGGGATGCCATTACTGGTACCGGGTGAAATGACCGTCACACGAAGTCATCTTATCAAGTGGCTTGATGGACAACATATCTATCCTCACATTGTCGGTGAGTTTGATGATAGTGCCTTAATGAAAGCTTTTGGTCGAACAGGAACGGGTGTCTTTATTGCAGCAACGCCCATTGCCGAGGAAGTAAAAAAACAGTACGGTGTTATTGTTATTGGGCAGACCAATGAAATACGTGAACGGTTTTATGCAATTTCAGTAGAACGCAAAATTTCTCATCCAGCAGTCGTTGCTATAACAGAGACCGCACGGGAGTGGTTGTTTCGAGATAGCATGTAGTTAAGTTGTTGAAAAGTAAGCTGCCTCTGTATTGGAAGAGTACAGCTATAATGATATGAGCAGGAGCAATTATGGATAACAATAACGAAAAAAACCTTTTTGGTGAACCTGGCCATGAACTTGCAAATAATTCAGAAGATGCATTTATGGGGTTTCTTCACAAGATTATAAGAGTGGCAGTAAAAGTGCTGGCGGTATTAATGGTTGCCGTCATTGTATGGGGAATCGGTGATGTCATTTATGTTTTGTATCAGCGCCTCATGGAACCACCCTTTTTACTTTTAAGTATTAGCGATATTCTGGCAACATTTGGTGCCTTCCTTGCTGTATTAATTGCTATAGAAATATTTATTAATATAACACTCTACTTAAAGACTGACGTTATTCCAGTTAGATTGGTTGTCGCAACCGCGCTGATGGCAATCTCACGTAAAGTGATAATTTTTGATTTTGAAAAAATTACTCCCATGTTTGTATTAGCAACGGGTGTTGTTGTTTTGGCGTTAGGAATAACCTACTGGCTTATTAGCAAAAAAACTTGTGACTGATATAAAAATATTTGTAACAGGCGTGTTATGAACGGGTGTTCAGATGAATAACAATCTTACATGGCATTTTGATATTACGGTCATAGAATGGCTAATTGTCCTTGTTATCCTGTCTATTGTGGGTGCAGTGGTGACCCGGCAGTTGTTTAAAGCATTCAGAAAGCTAAATGCTCAGCCTGATGCGCTGGTTTCAACATCAGAAAGTTGGCATACAGAAAGTACTGAAGAAATTTTATTCTCGCTTAAAACAACTGCAAATGGTTTATCTAAAGAAGAAGTCACTGGCAGATTTGCTCAATATGGTCCGAACCAGCTACCCGAGCCTAAGACGCGAAGTGCGTTGATACGATTTTTTTGCCAATTCCATAATGTATTAATTTATGTGTTGATTGCTGCAAGTGCAGTTACGCTCATGTTGGGGCACTGGGTGGATGGCAGTGTGATCATGGCCGTGGTTTTTCTTAATGCGGTGATCGGTTTTGTACAGGAAGGCAAAGCCGAGGATGCTTTGAAGGCGATACGACAGATGCTTTCTCCCAATGCCATGGTGTTGCGTGATAACCGGCAAATAACGATTAAGGCTGAAGAATTGCTGCCCGGTGATATTGTTTTATTACAATCAGGCGATAAGGTACCGGCTGACTTACGGTTATTGCGAGTCAAGGGACTGCAAATACAAGAATCAGTACTCACAGGTGAGTCAATGGCAGTAGAAAAAATTACTGATCCTGTCGCCTCGCAAAGTGTGATTGGTGATCGCCGTTGTATTGCCTATTCGGGCACGCTTGTTACCCATGGTCAAGGTCGTGGCATTGTCGTTGCAATCGGTGCACAAACCGAGATTGGTCGAATCAGTACTCTAGTTTCAGAAGTGGCATCAGTAATGACACCCTTGTTACGTCAAATGGCTCAGTTTGGCCGTTGGCTTACGTTTGCTATTCTGGCACTTGCCGTTATCACCTTCGCTTTTGGTTTACTGGTGCGTGATTATGCTGCCGCTGAAATGTTTCTTGCTGCGGTAAGCCTGGCGGTGGCCGCAATTCCAGAAGGATTACCTGCCATCATGACCATCACGTTGGCGATCGGTGTACAACGTATGGCCAGGCGCAATGCTATTATTCGCAGATTACCTGCTGTTGAAACATTAGGCGCAGTAACAGTAATTTGTTCAGACAAAACTGGCACCCTAACCCGTAATGAAATGACTGTGCGGACGATTGCCACCAGCAACAATTTGTTTGAGCTTAGCGGTACAGGCTACGATCCTCACGGTGTGATCTCAATGGCAGGCAAAGATATATCGGCGGAGGAAAGGCTCTTTTTGCAAGAGCTACTTCGTGCCGCAGTGCTTTGTAATGATGCGTCACTGGAAAAAAATAACAGCGAATGGTTTGTACATGGTGACCCTATGGAAGGGGCATTATTGGTGGCAGGGTTAAAGGCAGGTTTGGATATTGAGGCTGAAGGCAAACAATATCCGCGCACCGATCTTATTCCGTTTGAATCTGAACATCGTTTTATGGCAACCCTGCATCATAGTCATAGTGGTGATGCTTTTATCTATCTCAAAGGCGCACCTGAACGTGTATTGGAAATGTGTGCCAATCAAAAAATGCTGGATGGCGATCAGCCTTTAAACAGATCTTTATGGCTGGAATGTATTGAAGAAATGGCGCAACAAGGTCAACGAGTATTGGCTATCGCAGTCAAACAGGTGCGTCCTGAAAAAATGGAGTTAACCTTCAGTGATGTTGAAAGTGAGCTAACACTGTTAGGCATGTTTGGCTTGATCGATCCGCCTCGTGAAGAAGCCATTGAGGCAGTGCAAGTTTGTGATAGAGCAGGCATCCGGGTGAAAATGATTACGGGCGATCATGGTGCCACTGCCCTTGCTATTGCCCGGCAACTGAAACTCGTTAATACCAATGATGTACTCACCGGGCAGGAACTTGAATTACTGAATGAGCATGAGTTGAGTCAGAAAGTGCAGGATGTTGATGTTTATGCACGAGTAAACCCGGAACACAAACTGCTCCTGGTAAGACTGATGCAAGATCAAGGTTTGATTGTTGCTATGACGGGCGATGGTGTAAACGATGCGCCGGCTTTGAAACGTGCTGACGTCGGTATAGCCATGGGTCAAAATGGAACCGAAGCGGCAAAGGAAGCCGCCGAAATGGTTTTGGCTGATGATAATTTTGCTTCGATTACTCATGC
>VAPM010405039.1_pt1 | contig 12437 bp, 9 predicted proteins | sample 3395091 | NCBI WGS metagenome assembly VAPM01 (sample SAMN08290445, study PRJNA428436) | hydrothermal vent metagenome | isolation source: Deep-sea hydrothermal vent chimney 3 | place: Pacific Ocean: Juan De Fuca Ridge | reverse complement strand
GGTCACGGGGCGAGAGAAGCGGACCGACTCACCGAGGTTGAAGGTGAGGACGTTCTTCATGTAGATGCCGAGCTGGATGTAGATCGGTTCGTTGAGGCCGTTCGCCTCGTTGAACTCGAGGCATGCCTCTTCGGTGGCGCGTTCGCCGAGCATCGAGGTGCACGGGTCTCCGGGGATGGCTCGCATCAGGAGGAACACGACGATCATGATCCCGAGGAGAACAGGGATCGCGAGCAGGGTGCGGCGTGTGATGAATGTGAGCATGGGTATCTAGGCGGCCAGAGTAGACAAGTGGGGGAGGCCTGAGCCTCCCCCACTTGGTCGGGTTGGTCGCTGGATCAGCCGTCTGCGTTGATCAGGCCGTTCCAGAGATAGTTGTAGTAGTCGAACACGCCGCTGTTGCCGGTGTGCAACGGGCTCGATGCATCGAGTCCTGCAGAGAACGAGGCAACGACGTCGTTGGCGTCGAACGCGGAGCCGTCGTGGAAGACGACGCCCTGACGCAGCGAGCACGTCCATTGGGTCAGCTCATCGTTCGGCTCACACGCCGTGGCGAGCTGTGGCTGCACCTCACCCGTCGGGGTGTACGAGTACAGCGCTTCGACGACCTGTGCACAGGCACGCAGGGACTCGCCGTCCGACTCGTCTGCGCAGTACAGCGAGATCGGCTCGGCGCCCTGGACGAACACGAGGGTGTCCGTACCGTTGTCCCAGAAGTTGAACATGGACGAACCCCACGGCGGGGCATAGGCGCCCTTGACGTTGGCGGTTGCGGCCCATGAGCTCGCAGCGTGAGCGATCGGGACCATCGGGACGAGTTCCTTGATAGCGTTGTTCGCCTCTTCGTACAGCGGTGCTGCCTCGGTGGCGGATGCCATCTCGGATGCCGTCTTCAACGGTTCGTAGATCGCTGGATACGGATCGCCGAACTGCGGGTTCGTCTCCGCGAAGTGGAAGTCGAGGAAGTTCGTCACGTGCGGGTAGTCGCCGGTCCAACCGAGGAGGTGGATGCCGTCGAGCTCACCCGTCGTCGAAGCCTGGATGAACTCACCGGACTCCATGACGACGACCTCTGCATCGATGTTCAGGTTCGCCTTGAGCTGCGCCTGGATGTCTGCTGCGACGTTGCCAGGTGTCGGCAGGTAGCCGCGGGTCACATCCCGGTAGAAGATCTTGGTGGTGAATCCGTCCGGGAAGCCTGCGTCTGCAAGGAGCTGCTTGGCCGCTACGGGATCGAAGTCATACCATGAGTCGCCCTCACAGCCGTTCTCGACCGAGCACGGTGTGAAGTGTGAGGCGGTCTCTGAGCCTGGCGAGTAGAACGTGTCTACGATCCGCTGGCGGTCGATTCCCATCGCAACGGCTCTGCGCACGTCGACGTTGTCCCATGGTGCGTACGTGTTGGTGAAGCCCATGTAGAAGATGTTTGGTTCGGGCTTGTCCAGCACCACGAGGTTCGGATCGGCTTCGATTGTCGGGATGTCTTCCACTCCGGGGAAGGTCATGCCGTCGGCGTTCCCGCTCTGCAGTTCGATCAGACGTCCGGCACTCTCCGTTGCCCACTTGAGGACAAAGGTCTTCGATGCAGCCTTCTGGCCGTAGTAGTCGTCATTGCGGGTGTAGACGACCGAGTCGCCCCGGACCCACTCCTTGAGCGCGTACGGGCCGGTACCGACCGGGTCGTCGAGTGGGGCGCCGCCCGTTGCCTCGAGATGCTCCTTCGGCTGGATGCCGAAGACACCGAAGGCGATCTGCGCGAGGAACGCAGGGTGGGGTCCACAGAGGTTGAACTGGACGGTGAACTCGTCGAGTGCCTTGATCGAATCGACGCGGCCGCCGTAGTCACAACCGCCTGCTTCGAGGCTGTCGCCTACGAAGTCCGGACTCGGTGCGACGGTGGTGGTGGTGGTTGACTCTGCTGGTGTCTCTGATGCTGTCGTCGTGGTCGAGTCGCTCGCGCCGGTGTCGGTGGTATCCCCACCGCTTCCGGCACACGCACTCGCAACGAGAGCGAACGCCAACAGGAGTCCGATCCACACTGCTTTGCGATGCATGTTGAATGGCCTCCATGTAGTTTTCTCGCACACACCGGTCGGATCGACCGACGTGCTCCCTCCACGGTAGTCGATTGCTGTGACGCGCACTCCGTGTCTCTGTATTAGGTCGCGGGCTCTATCGCGGTCACGGTGCGGACCTCGAGCACGACCTCGGGTCCGAGATATCGGTCCGTTTGCCTCCTACGGGAGGTGATGGGTTCGTCGCAGATCCTTGTCGGCGCCGCAGCTCATGTGGTGTTGGGTGGGGCGCGGCCGTCTTTGTGGACGGCGGTGTGGTGTTTGCGGCACAGGAGGATGAGGTTGATCAGGGCGGTGATGCCGCCGTCGATCCAGTGTTTGAGGTGGTGTACGTCGCACCATGAGATGGGGGCGTCGCATCCGGCCCAGCGGCATCCCTTGTCGCGTAGTTCGACGGCTCGTCGGATCGCTGGGGGGATGGTGCGGCTGCGTCGCCCGATGTCGAGGGGCTCGGAGTTGGTTCCCAGGACGACGGGAATGATCCCGGCGTCACATGCAAGGCGTCGGATCGTCTCGGGTGTCACGGGCGTCCCGTCGATCTCGGGGAGCCGGCCGAGTGCGTTGGTGAGCGTTGCGTAGTCGACGGTGACGGTGATGTGGGGCTTGGCGCCACCGGAGGTGAGCGTCGTGTCGGTGTTGTGGTCGAGCCAGTAGCGGCAGATGTCGGTGAGGGCGTCGGCACGCCGCTGTCCGGGAGTGCGAGCATCGTGGGGGTCGAGGTTGCCCGGGTCGGCGTGGCCGCGTACCGCAGCCGAGACCACGTGCCCGGATTCAGGGTCGAGCTCTCCTGTCACAGCCCACATGTCGTCGTAGGTCCGGTCGACCGACAGGTGTCTTCGTGCACGCCGCTTGATCGGGTCCCCAACGGCGTCGTCGTGGTCGACCTGTTGACGCCAGTGCTCGACGACCCGGCGCAGGTCCCGGGCATCGAGATACGTCGCGGCGTCGGCAAAGACCTTCTCGTGGCCTACGAACGCTTCGGGGTGACGGTCCCTGGCCTGGGCGAGGATCCGCACGTGGGTCGCCGGAACTGCACCGGCGAGGGCCTCTTCGAGCACCGTTGGCATGCCGGTGAGGGCTTTGGACGTCTTGACGACACCCGACGCTTCGCTCCCCGACATCACACAGGCGGTTTTGAGCCACTGTTTCGTGGTCAGGACGTGGACCCGGTCGGCGACCTCACGCCGGTCGAAATCGGCAACGAACATGTGGAACGATGCACTGAGCGCATCGATCGCCCGCTTCGTTTCGAGGATCGCTGCGGTGAGGTCGTCGTCGCTCATCCGGTCGATCTGGTTCTGTAGCGTCGAGGTGAGGTCTTGGCTCTCCATCCCACCGAAGGCCCCCACCCCTCGCTCGAGGAGTGAGTTCTTCATACCCCCAACGTATCAGCCCGCTACGACAGAAAACGGTCCTGCGCAACCACGGTGCAGAGCTCGTTCCCCGGCCCTGTGCCACAGAACACGGCGTCGTGTCCTGTGGCCGGAACACCGCTGGTGTGGAGACCCCGTCACCGTTCCAGTTTCCCATCATCGGGAAGTCCCCTGGGTTCCCGCAGTAGAAGGATGCAGGGTCACCGTCTTGGGTACGCAGATGCCAGATACCGGTGGTGGGATCCACCGACCCGACACCATCGGCACCGATAGGAACGGTTCCTGCGACGAGGGGTTTCGGGATGAACGCCTCGAGTGACCGTGCGATCTCGGCAAGATCAGGCGGAGCGGTCGCCTCGGTGGAGCCGTCGGTGACGCGCTGTAGGCGATCGACCAGAACAGCGAGAGGGTGATACCGAAGGTGACGGTGACGACCAGTACACATAGGCGCATGCGATGTCCCATGGGTTGGAGAGGAACCGGGTATGTCGAATGGGCATGGAATAGGCGGCAGCGTTGGTCGATGGAGCGGGTCCGCGTCGGGCGTCTGACCTCTCTGCCGTTACTAGTGTCGCGGACAGCCGAGAGATCAGGGAGCGTCGGTATGGCACCACAGCGAGGGATGCTGAGCATCGAGGAGTTGACCGCTCTCGTCGGCGACGGCACCATCGATACCGTGATCGTCGGGTTCACCGATCACTACGGCAGGGTGCACGGCAAACGTTCCGATGCAACGTTCTTCCTCGAAACGATGGTCGAGTCCGGCACCCACGCATGCGACTACCTCCTGACCGTCGACATGGAGATGGACCCGGTTCCCGGGTACCGCTACGCCAACTGGGAACTCGGCTACGGCGACTTCCACATGGTCCCCGACATGGCGACGCTCAGGATCGCGTCGTGGCTTCCTGGGACTGCGATCGTCCTGTGTGACCTCGTCGATGACGCGACGCATGAACTCGTCCCCGTTGCCCCACGATCGATGCTCCGCAAGCAGATTGACCGGCTCACATCCCTTGGGCTCACCGCCAAGGCCGCGTCCGAACTCGAGTACTACGTCTATCAGGAGTCCTACCGCGAGGCAGCCGACAAGGGATTCAACGACCTGACGTCGATCGGGTGGTACAGCGAGGACTACCACCTCACCCAGGGAGCGCGCGAGGAGTTCTTCAACGGTGCCGTGCGCCGGCACCTGTCGGCCTCGGGCATCCCCGTCGAGAACTCCAAAGGGGAGTTCGGCAGGGGCCAGCACGAGATGAACATCGGTTACACCGACGTGCTCGAGATGGCAGATAGACACACCATCATGAAGCTGCTCATGAAGGACGTCGCCGATCAGCTCGGTGTGTCCGTCACGTTCATGGCGAAACCCGAAGCGGACCAGGCAGGTTCGAGTTGCCACATCCACCTGAGCCTGTGGTCCGGCGACGACAACGCGTTCACCGGGGACAACGAGATCGGGCCCATCCGATGCTCGGACACGTTCACCCACTTCCTCGGAGGATGGATGAGCAGGGTCTACGACGTGATGCCGTTCCTCGCCCCGACCGTCAACTCCTACAAGCGGTATCTCGAGGCGTCATGGGCGCCGACGAACATCGCATGGAGCTTCGACAACCGCGCCGCAGGGTTCCGTATCGTGGGGAGTGGCCCGAGCCTGCGGATCGAGTGCAGGATCCCGGGGGCCGACGTCAACCCGTACCTCGCCTACACCGCAGCGCTCGCAGCTGGGATCGACGGGATCGACAACGAGGTTGAGCCCCCAGAGCTGTTCACCGGAGACGTCTACGCCGCACAGGACCTCGATCGTGTGCCGGGGACGCTGACTGCTGCCATCCCGGCGTTTGCACAGAGCGAGTTCGTCCGTGAGGCGATCGGCGTCGATGCCCAGGAGCATTACGCTCACTTCTTCTCAGTCGAGGCTGCAGCGTACGACGCTGCGGTCACCGACTGGGAACGCTCCCGGTACTTCGACCGGATCTGAGACGGTTGCCGGGAGCCTCCGCAGCACGCTGCGGCACACCACGAGTCACACCAAGAGATGGGAATCAAGATGGGACGATTGGACGAACGGGTCGCGTTGATCACCGGTGCCGGGAGTGGCATCGGGAAAGAGTCGGCGATCCTCTTTGCGGCCGAAGGTGCTGCCGTCGTGTGCGTGGACCTCGACGAGGCCTCCGTGGCGGCGACAGCGGTCAGCATCGAACAGGCTGGCGGGCGAGCGATCGCCGTGCGTGCCGACGTGTCATCGGCCGACGACTCAGCAGCGATGGTGCAGGCCGCTGAGGACACCTACGGCGGCCTCCACATCTTGTTCAACAACGCAGGAATCATGCACTCCGACGACGGGAACGCTCAGGACACCTCGGAGGCGATCTGGGACCTGACGATGAACGTCAACGCAAAGGGTGTGTTCCTCGGTTGCAAGTACGGGATCCCTGCGATCAGGAAGTCCGGTGGCGGGTCGGTCATCAACACCGCGTCGTTCGTCGCTCATCTCGGAGCCGCAACACCCCAGGTTGCCTACACGGCATCCAAGGGTGCGGTCCTCGCGCTGACGCGGGAACTCGCGGTCGTACATGCTCGTGAAGGCGTCAGGGTCAATGCTTTGTGTCCCGGACCGCTGCGCACAGAGCTCCTCATGAAGTTCCTCGACACCGACGAGAAGAAGCAGCGGCGGCTGGTCCACGTCCCGATGGGCCGGTTCGGGCTTGCCGAGGAGATGGCGAAGTCAGCGCTGTTCCTCGCATCGGATGACTCGTCGTACATCACCGGAAGCGAGTTCCTCGTCGACGGTGGGATCACCGCCGCCTACGTGACACCGGAGTGAGTGACATGACTATCGGATTCGAAGGATTGTTGATCGGCGGCGAACGGGTCGCGAGCGTATCGGGAGACGTCGGTGACGTGCACGACCCGGCGACGGGAGAGGCTTTCACCTCGGTGGCGCTCGGCGGCAGTGACGATGTGAACGTGGCCGTACGTGTTGCCAAGGAGACGTTTCAGGGCCCATCGTGGAGGACGATGACACCTGCTGCTCGCGGTGAGATCCTGCGTCGTATCGCCGACGGCATCACACGGGACCGTGAGCGGTTCGCGGCTGCAGAGTCACGCAACGCGGGCAAGCCCATGTCCTCGGCCCTCGGTGAGATCGACGCCGCAGCGACCACGTTTCGCTTCTACGCGGGTGCCGTGGACAAGATCCACGGACAGACGATCCCCGGCAAGGCAGACGGAACACTCCTCACGTTCCGCGAACCCCTCGGCGTCGTCGGGGTCATCGTGCCGTGGAACTTCCCGTTGCTGATCCTTGCGTGGAAGGTGGCTCCTGCCTTGGCCATGGGAAACACCGTCGTTGCCAAGCCTGCCGGTGTCACACCCTTGACCGCGTTGATGCTCGGCGATCTTGCACTCGAAGCGGGGCTACCTCCCGGCGTGCTGAACGTCGTACCCGGCCCCGGATCGACCGTTGGTTCGGCGATGGTGACACACCCCGACGTTCGCAAGATCTCCTTTACCGGGTCGACCGAGGTCGGTGCCGGTGTCATGCGCGAGGCCGCAGACGACATCAAGCGCGTTTCGCTCGAACTCGGAGGCAAGTCCGCCTCGATTGTCTTCGCGGACGCCGACATGGCCGAAGCTGTGGAGTCTTCGATATGGGCGGTATACGACAACGCCGGACAGGACTGTTGCGCTCGCAGCAGGATCCTCGTCGAAGCCTCGAAGTACGACGAGTTCGTCGCTGCCTTTGCGCAGCGTGCAGAGGCGCTGACCGTCGGGGACCCGTTGAACGACGACACCGACGTTGGACCGCTCATCACCCCGTCACACCGTGCATCGGTCGAGACGCACCTCCAGCGCGCCGAAGACGAAGGCGCCACACGGGTGTGTGGCGGAGAGCGGCTCACCGGGGACGCGGCGAAAGGCAACTTCCTGACACCGGCCGTCTATGTGGATGTACGGCCCGAGATGTCCATCATGCGTGAAGAGGTGTTCGGCCCCGTCGTGGCGATCGCGCCGTTCGGTGATGAGGATGAGGCCGTTGCCCTTGCAAACGACTCCGACTACGGCCTGTCCGGTTCGATATGGACGAGAGACATCGGGCGCGCCATGCGTGTCTCACGAGCGTTCGAGACAGGCATGATCTCGATCAACTCGAGTTCGAGTGTCCACATCGAAGCTCCCTTCGGTGGCATGAAGCGAAGCGGGATCGGCCGCGAGCAGGGGATGGTGGCACTCGATCACTACAGCGAGTACAAGACCGTCTTCATCGCGAACAACTGAGATGCGTATCGGACTCCTCGTGTGTCACCACGTCGAGGAACGCTACCGGCCGATCGTCGAGGATTACGCCTCGATGATCGACGAGATGCTCGGCGGCCACTCCTTCGACCTCGTCGTGTACGACGCCGTCGAGAGTGAGTTCCCCCAGGATCCCGCCGAGTGCGACGCGTATCTGATCTCGGGGGCGGCGGCGTCCGTGTACGAGCCTGAGACGTGGATCCGTGAACTGGAAAGGTTCGTGTCGAGGGTCGTCGAGAGTGATGTCCCGATCGTGGGGATCTGCTTCGGCCATCAGGTACTGGCGAGTGCACTCGGGGGAGTCGTCGAACGTTGGGAACGAGGATGGGGAGGTGGCGTGCACTCGATGCAGGTCCGGCAGCGGCGAACGTGGATGGTCCCACCGCTCGACGAGGTCGCTCTGATCATGGCCCACCAGGATCAGGTGACTGCTCTTCCCGACGGCGCGACAGTGCTCGGTTCGAGCGACCACTGTGCGAACTTTCTCGTCGAGTTCACCCCGAACGCGATCGGTATCCAGGGCCATCCCGAGTTCCCTGTAGCGTTCGCAGCGATGTTTTACGAGGACCGCAGAGAGACGGTCGGAGAGCCCATCGATCGAGCATTGGCTTCGCTATCTACTCCGACGGACGCCGGGATCGTCGCCGATTGGATCTACAACGTGCTGGCTTCGTGATCCGATGCCGGCCGCTGGCATCTGGGTCTACGAGTACGGCTAGTATCCCGGTGACGCTCGCCGGGTTGGCACCGGCTGAGCCACCCCCCGCCAGATGATGGTGGGTCCCAAATAGAGGAAGTGATATGAAGTATCGACTATTGACATTGCTCGCTGTGATTGCGCTGGTCGCTGCGGCCTGCGCAAGCAGCGGTAGCGACGAGACCACGACGACCGTTGCAAGCGGTGGTGACGAGACCACGACGACCGTTGCAAGCGGTGGTGGTGACGAGACCACGACGACGACCGTTGCAAGCGGTGGTGACGCAGAGCCGATCACCATCGACTTCTGGGTCGCGTTCTCAGACGAAGCTCGCAAGGGTTTTGCTGAGGAGAAGGCAGCGGCCTTCAATGAGGCGCACCCGGAGTACAACGTGAAGATCACGTCGTTCCCGTCGTACAACGACGTGTTCGATGCTGCGGTCCTTGCGGTTGACAGCGGTGAGCCGCCGGCACTGATCCACTTCTTCGAGGCAGCGACGCGCCAGGCGCTCGATGCTGTTGATGCAAGTGGGAACCCGGTGTTCAAGTCGGTTACCGAAGCTATCGGTGGCCGTACGGAGATCCTCGGTGAGCCGGTCGTGCTCGACGATGTCGTCGATGCTGCTCGTAACTACTACACGGTGGACGGGTCGTTCTACTCGATGCCGTGGAACACGTCGACGACGGTCATGTTCAACAACATGGACATGCTCAACAAGGCAGGTATCACTGAGCCGCCCGCAACGTGGGGCGAAGTTGAGGCTGCCTGTGACGCCGTCATGGCGCTCGATGATGCACCGAGTGGTTGTATCACGTGGCCGAACCACTCGTGGTTCGTCGAGCAGAGCCTCGGTCAGCAGGGTGAGCTTCTCGCCAACAACGACAATGGCCGTACGGGTCGTGCGGACGAGGTCTTCCTCGAGTCCGATGGCATGATCGCGTACCTCGACTGGTGGAAGGGTCTTTCCGATAAGGGCTACTACACCTACACGGGTCTCCAGCGTGACTGGGACGGTACGTCGAACGCGTACCTCGCTGAGGAAGTAGCGATGCTCGTCTACTCGAGCTCGGATACGACGTTCTTCGACGACAACACGACGTTCACGAACCAGGCGAGCTTCATGCCCCGTAACGAGAACGTCGACTACGTCGGCAACCTCATCGGTGGTGCGACGATCTGGATGCTCGACGGCATGGATCAGGCGACAGAAGACGGAGCGCTTGCGTTCATGAACTTCTTCTCGAACCCGCAGAACGCTGCCGAGTGGCATCAGTTGACCGGGTACATCCCGATCACGAAGGCCGCAGAGAAGCTCCTTGAAGACGAGGGCTGGTACGACGAGAGCCCGAACAGCAAGGTTGCTTCTGACCAGCTCGCAGCTGCGAAGAACACGCCGGCATCACTCGGTGCGTTGCTCGGGAACTTCGTTTCCATCCGTGACGTCATCACGATCGCCATCGAGGACATCCTCGTCAACGATCTCGATGTTCAAGAGCGCATGGCTACCGCCAATGCGGAAGCCAACAAGTCACTCCAAGAGTACGAACTGCTCTTCGGCGGCTGATAGCGAACACATGGATGGGGAGCGGGGCTTCGGCCCCGCTCCCAGTCCGTTCAGACATGGAACCTCCCAGGGAGCCTGATACCGGATGCTGATCATTGGTCTCGTCGTTGCAGCGATCATCGGACCGCTCTTCGTTTGGCGCAACAACGAGAATCGATCGATCAAGCGGTACGGCATAGGTTCGGCGGCCGCAGTCGTCGGTGCAGCAGCCCCGGCGATCGGCATGGGCCAGTGCGGGTTCGCAGACGGCGCCACCGGCGTCGACCATCTCTTCATGTACGGTCTCATGTTCGGTGGCGGCTGGCTGGCGCTCCTCGCAGCCCAGTCGTTCTTCGACCGGGCAGACGGCAAGAAGAAGGACAGCGCCGCTTTTGCGGGCGAGATTCGAACCGGAGGGTTCCGGCTCGGTACATGGGTGCCGTGGGTGCTCCTGTCCCCGACACTCCTCATTCTGATTGTCTTCCTCTACTTCCCTGCATTCTCGACCTTCACACTCTCGTCGAAGCTGACAAAACTCGGGGCGCCCAGGTCCATCGACGTCTGCTTCGGCAACTTCACCGAACTCCTCATCACCGACCCGTTCAGACTGGTCGCGTACCCGCTCATCGCGATCGCCCTGATCTATGGAGCCAGGCTCTGGATGAAGAGGTCCGAGCCCGGCACGCTGAGCCGCAAGGGTGCCGATGTCGCATCCGTCGTCGCTGTGCTCTCCGTGTTCGTCGCGTTGTACGGCATGTTCTCCCCGGGCGGCGGCGGCCAGGTCGCGTACAGGCCCGTGTATGTGACGACGATCATCATCTCGCTTGGCATCGTCGCCTTCGGGATGATCGGCGGTCTCGCTGTTGCCTACCTCGCGTTCCGTAACCTCCGCGGTGGCAGCATCTACCGGACGATGCTGATCTGGCCATACGCCATCTCACCCGCCGTGGCCGGTGTGCTCTTCTTCATGATCTTCGACCCGACTGCAGGCATCTTCACTCATGTGATGGACGTCTGGTTCGGGATCGACGTCCCGAATTACCGTGAGAGTGCGATCCTTGCACAGTTCTCGATCATCCTCGCAAGTGGATGGAAGATCCTCGGATACAACATCCTGTTCTACCTCGCAGGCCTTCAGACCGTGCCTCTTGCACAGGTCGAGGCTGCCCTCATCGACGGTGCAACCACCTGGCAGAGGTTCACGAAGATCGTTCTCCCTGCACTATCGCCGATCACCTTCTTCCTCCTCGTCACCAACCTCACGTACGCCTTCTTCGAGGTGTACGCAACCATCGACTTCATGACCAAGGGTGCCCCCGCCGGGAAGACCTCGGTGGCGATCTACGAGATCATCCGAATCGGTGTCAACAACGGTGACCTCGGCCGAGGAGCCGCCCAGTCTGTACTCCTGTTCATCGCCGTTATCGCCATCACCATGTGGCAGTTCCGTACGAGTGGCGAACGCGTCAGCTACGGAGGTTCGTGATGGCAGGGTTGAATCCCGGTGTACAACGAAAAGGCTTGGTTCGGGGGCGGAAGTGGCCCTACCACATCGGCCTCACGGTGACGGCGCTCATCATCGCGTTCCCACTGCTCTACGCAGCGTTGATCTCCACCCAGACGAACGCCGAGATATTCGCATTCCAGATCAGGCCGGGCAGCGCTCTGCGCGATCACTTCCAGTCGGTGTGGTTCGACAGGGACTTCGCCGGTGCGATGTGGAACTCGACGCAGCAGGCGATTCTCGTCACGATCGGCAAGACGGTTCTCTCGCTGATCGCCGGCCTCGCGTTCGTGTACTTCAAGTTCAAGTTCAAGTGGTTCGTCTTCTTCCTCGTCCTCATCACACTGATGATGCCGACGGAGGTCATGATCCTCGCGATGTTCCGTCAGGTCTCCGGGTACGGGTGGCAGGACACCATGACGGCGATCGTCGTGCCGTTCCTGGCGTCGGCAACGGGAGCGTTCCTGTTCCGTCAGCACTTCGCGAACCTACCGACAGATCTCCTCGAGGCTGCACAGATCGATGGTGCGTCACCGATCAAGTTCCTCACCAGGATCCTGATCCCTCTGTCGTGGAACGTCATCGCGGCGATGTTCGTGATCCAGTTCGTCTACACATGGAACATGTTCCTCTGGCCGAGCCTGATCCTGCGCGACCCGGAGAAGCAGGTCGTTCAGACGGCCCTTCAGGGCTTGACGAACATCGACGGAGCGCTCACCTACGGTCCGTTGATGCTCGCAGCCATCATCGCGTCGATCCCGCCTGCGATCATCTTCGTCCTGATGCAGAAGCCGTTCATGAGTGGTTTCGCCGTCGGCCAGAACAAGTAGCGAGCGGAGCTCGCTGCGCTCGCAGTACTTGGTATCTGGTATCTGGTACTTGGAATGGGACTCGCTGCGCTCGCCGGATACCCGGATTCTGCCCCAAGTACCAAGTACCAAG
>VAPM010214957.1_pt1 | contig 12444 bp, 12 predicted proteins | sample 3395091 | NCBI WGS metagenome assembly VAPM01 (sample SAMN08290445, study PRJNA428436) | hydrothermal vent metagenome | isolation source: Deep-sea hydrothermal vent chimney 3 | place: Pacific Ocean: Juan De Fuca Ridge | reverse complement strand
AGAAGTTACAAAGTCTATAAATCGAATATTCTTATCTAGACCAATAATTCTTAATACAATATATAATGATAAATATATAATGATCATTATTAAAATATGTATAACTAATGAATTAATCAATACACTACGAAAAGACATTTTTTTTATAAAATATGTATCATAAGTATATTGTACACTGCCAAAAATAAAACCGGTAAAAAGTGAAATTAGCACTATAGATACTAAAATATTTAATGAAGAAACATTAATATTTATATAATCTAAATACTCGTTGATCCCATATTTTCTAATAATTCTCCAAATCAATAAAGAAATAGTCCAACCTAATGTAAAAGTTGTAATCTTATTAAACCAATTAGAATTCATAAATAATATAATCTAGATAATAGCAAAAATACAAAACATTATGAATCCTATTTTATAATAAAAGTCAGTTCTAAAATACTAGTAAAGAATTCATTTATGCATAAGGACACTTCACATAAGAATTTAGATGCTTCACCCATTATTAAAGTTCAGATTTTAGGATTGAGTCTACATTTGTACAAGAAATAAACAAATATTATTAATTGTATAAATATTAAATCATGAAAAACATAAACAGAATAATCGGAATTACCTTAGTATTAATAACATTGACCTTTAGTCAACAAATAGAGGCTCAAAAAAGAGACAATGCAAAAAGAAATACTACACAACATCGGACAAACAATCAAAAAAGATCTGTAGGGAGAACCCATCATAGAAATGATCGCTATAGAACACAGCCTATTCATAGAAATAGAAACTTACATAGAAGCCCTCATTATAGATACCCTAGACATCGTAGAGTAGTTAGATCACTCCATCATAATCATCTACGATTAGTTTATGGAGGACTTACTTATTTTTATTATTCAGGAATCTATTATACAACATATGGTAATGAATACATTGTAGTTGTACCACCTAGAGGATTTAGAATTGCTGTATTACCTGTAGGGCATGTTCGAGTTATAGTTGGGCCCAGCATATATTTTTATCATTCAGGTACATATTATATAGAATCTAGTAGTTCTAAAAGTGAAGAAAAGTATGAAATAACACAGCCTCCAGTAGGTGCTATAATTACAGACATTTCTAATGATGCTGAACAAATAATTATGGACGGAAATATATTATATGAATATAATGATGTGTTTTATAAAAAAGTTAGTACTGATAGTGGTAATACTACGTATAAGGTGGTGTATAGTAAAAATAATGATTAATATATAAATAAAGGAGAGATGAGAAATTTAGTAAACTTTTTAATAGTGATGTTATTGGTTAATTTGACTATAAATGCCCAAAATGTAAAAGAAGCAATACAAAACACAAAACAGATTGTAGAAGGAAAGAAAAATTTAGAGCGTGACACAAAAGAATTAGCAGCTTTTAAATTAAAAATGGATGCTTTTAATAGTGCCTTTGAAATTAAAAATTCAGTAAAATCAAATGAATTAAAATCAAGTATTTTGAAAGACATGGTTCGGGAAGTTGGGCAAAGTGGTGAAAAAGCTAAAAAAGCAAGACGAGAGATTGCACAAAGTTCATCTGAATTACGTTCAGATCGTCGTGAGAATAGAAGTAATAAAGAAGATTCTAAAGGTGGTCGCTTTGATAGAAAAGATGATAAAAGAGACGCTGCTAGAGATAAAGCGAATACTCGTGATGACAGAAGAGACCGTAGAGATGATGTTCGCGATTTCGAACAGCAAATACAAAGAGCTGAGAGACAAGCTTTTATTTTAAAAACTATCAAGGAGTATAATTTTTCTTATGATTCAGGAAATATTGAAAAATCATTGGTGAATAAAAAGTTGTTAAATGAATTTATGGAAACGCTCAAAGCAGATGTTATAGCTACTAAAAGAGAATTAAATGAAGATATTAGAGAAAGTCGTGAAGATGGGAGAGAAAGGCGTGATGATAGAAGTGAGCGAAATGAACCTAAATCTAAAAAAAGGAAAAGAAAATGGTAGTTGAAAATTAGCTTAATCAATAAAAATTATAAACCCTTTGTTATTAATAACAAAGGTTTTTTTTATGAGTTGGTCTTAAATAATGTGAGTTCTACGTAACAATTTGACTTTAAAACTGATAATCAGGATTTTAAATATAAATTAATAATTTTAGTGTCTCCTCGAACCAGCCTGCCGCAGGCTGGTTCGAACAGACAATGTTGTGTATATCAATAGATTTATAATAAGCATTTCTTATATCGAAATCACGTTAAATATAAAATTAAGAAGGTAATTTATATAAAATATATCTTCTATAGAACTATCGTGTTTTGTGATAAATACTTCACTATCCCATTAGGACACTTCACTTTCATTTTTAGTTACTTCAGTTAGAAATCTCTTTTAAAACAAGTGATTGAGGCTACATTTGTACAAGAAATAAAGCATAAAAAATTAATAATAAAACAAATAAAAACAAAAATTATGAAAGCATTAAAATCAATTTTAAAAAATAATTCAATAGTTAATTGGAGAAGTATTAAAAAAAATAATAACGATGAAAATTTTCTATCAAAATATGATAATGATGAAGATGCTTTTTTATTCATCTAATATTACATCAATAGCAAAACAAATTAATAACAAATAAATACAAACATCATGAGAACTTTAAAATTAGAACAAAAAAGAGGATTATTAAGTAGTACCAAAGGGATTAAATGGAGTAATCGAAGAAGATATTAATCAGTAACAAATTAAAAACAAACAATATGAAAACTTTAAAATTAACACAAAGAAAAGGGTTATTAACCAACACAAAAAAAGTTGAATGGAATAACTATAGAAGATACTAAGAAGAACCATCAATTAATTTAAACGAACTTATAAAACGAAAAACTATGAACACAATAGATTTAAAATTAGAAACAACAAATAAAATAAAGACAGGATATATAACAGGCACTATAACTGCTATAGATAAAGTAATTCAATTAATTACAAGATTACGTAACCAAACGAATACAATTGCTAAAAAAGCATATAAAGAATTAGAAGAATATGGTTCTGCATCTGCTTATGCAATTCACAGATAGAACAATAAATAAAAAATCAAACATTAAATTTAAAAATTATGAACACAATTAATAAAATTATAGGAATAGTAATAGTATCAATTTTATTCTATAGCTGCTCATCAGTTAAGGTAGCAGATTCATGGAAAGATGTAAGAACAGCGGATATTAAAAACAAAAATATTTTAGTGGTAAGCAAAACCAATAATGAAACAGTTAGGGTTCGATTTGAATTAGATATGGTAAATGAGTTAAATGAAAATGGTTATCAAGCTATACAAAGTTTCGTTAAGTTTCCTGAAATAAAACCCACAAATAAAATTGAAGATGGTCAAATAAAAGAAGTGATAAATAAACTTAAAAACAATGGTATTGATGTAGTAATAATGACAGTATTGAGAGATGTTGAGGAGTACACTAAGACAATCACTACAAGATCTACATATCAGGTTTCATCATATCCGGTACATTACAGACATGGTTATTACAGAGGGTTTCATAGATATTACGGAACCGTATATGTTGACTATAATCCAATATCAGAAACAACTTCAATTGGAAAGAAATACATTTTAGAAACGGTAGTTTATGATTTGACTCAGCCAGTTGATAAAGAATTACTATCTGTAATTACCACCACAATTGATAACCCTGAAGCCATAGGAGTAGTATCAACAGGTTTTGCTAAGAAAATAGTTAAAGAATTGTCAAAATAAATTCGATAATTTGAATTCTTTTAAAAGAAGCCTCCTAAGAAATTAATTTCTTAGGAAGCTTTACTTTTTAAAATAGACACTTCACTTATACTTTTACGCTTCACCTATTAATAACCCTTTACAGGGTCGTTACTGATCTACATTTGTACAAGAAAACAAAACAATAATTAATTTAAAAAATAGATACACATGAAAAACTTGATATTAATTTTTGCAACGGGTGTCATAATAAGCACAATAACATCATTAACAGTAGCGTCAGACTTGGAGTTGTTTTACGAACATATCGAAATGGTTGAAACATCAAAAAAATTGGAAGAAGAAATTTTAGATCTTGAAGTAACTCACGATGTACAAATAGTCCTAGAAGAACAAGAGGGAAACGATATTAATATTAATTTGAATAAAGAATTATCTTTAAGCGTTGATGTATTCAATAAAAAATAAACATGTAGAATAAGCACTAAAAATTAGCGTAGTTTTGTATAAATTAGCATACCATAAACCAAAAATAATTCAGACTTTGAGATTTAAAAATGTCAAACAATCAACATTAATTGGAATAGCAGTATTGATATCTGTTTTGATCAATTTACCTAGAGTGTTACAGTTATATAATGTAATCGAAAAGATAGGAGGGTCTTTTACTACAGTGTCAATAAAAGATGTTATTGTAAGAATCTTATTTCTTTTTATGTATTCTTGGTTAATCCTTCAATTTAATACCAATTGGAAATTTAGATATGCTAATTACATCAAGCTTGTAAAAGGTATTATTACCGTATTGATTAATGCAGTTTTATTTTTTCTTATGGTTATGTTATTCGTTTTTGTACATCAAAAATTTACAGATAAGTTAATGACACCTGCAGATAAGTCGATGCTGTATTTTGTGTATTTTATAGTGTTGATTATTCTCGTTTTTATCTCAAAAAATCTAAGATATCAAATCATTCGTCAAGAAGATCTTGCAGAAAAAGAATTGTTAAAACGGCAAAGCCTTCAAAATGAATTGTCTGCTTTAAAAAATCAGATTAACCCTCATTTTTTATTTAATTCGTTAAATTCTCTGAATTCACTAGTTCGTGAAAACAAGGAAGCAACCACTTTTGTAAATAAATTATCATTTATGTATCGCTATATATTGCAAAGTGGAGAAAGAGATTTGGTGTCTTTAAAAGAAGAACTGAAATTTTTAGATAGCTATATTTATTTAATTAAAACAAGGTATCGTGACCGTTTCAGTATTCAAATAAATATTGAAGATAAATGGTTAAATGAAGATATTCCGGTATTAGCTTTACAATTATTAGTTGAAAATGCAGTTAAGCACAACGAAATTTCTGAAAGTAATCCTTTGCAAGTAAAATTATATGAAGAAGATAACTACCTAATTGTTGAAAATAAAATTAAACCAAGAACATCTTTTGTAGACAGTACAGGGCAAGGCTTGGTTAATATAGATAAACGATATACTTTATTAAAGGAGAAACATATTGTAATTAGCAATACTAATGGTGTTTTTAAAGTTAAATTGCCATTAAATAGATAAACTTATGAAACGAGTATGTAAAGCTTTTGACACTCAAGGAAATGACTATAATAAGCGAGTTCCATGTGTCACCTTAAAAAACATAAAATTATAGACACATGAAAGCTATTATAGTTGAAGATGAAATTGCAGCAAGTGAAAACCTTGCCTTTTTATTACATAGTATTGACCCAACTATTGAAATTTTAAAAGTGTTAGATTCTGTAAAATCTGCAATTGATTATTTTTCTACTCCTAATGAAGCAGAACTTGTCTTTATGGATATTCATTTAGCTGATGGTATTTCATTTGAGATTTTTGAAAAAGTAACGATTACTATTCCACTAATTTTTACCACAGCCTATGATCAATATGCCATAAAAGCTTTTAAAGTGAATAGTATTGATTACTTGTTGAAACCAATCAATGAAGAAGAACTTAGTGAAGCAATAGATAAGTTTAAGGATAGAGTAAAGGTTGAAAAACCAATTAATGATCAAATTGAAGGTGTACTACAATTATTGCAAACAAAAAGTAAAAGTTATAAAACGACTTATTTAGTACAAAAAAGAGATGAGCTTATCCCTGTAAAAACAGAAGATATGGCTTATTTTTTTATTGAGACAGGAATTGTAAAGGGAATCACGTTTGAAAATCAAGCGTTTATAATTGATAAAAAAGTAGAAGATATTGAAGAAGAAATAGACCCTTCAATATTTTACCGTGTAAATAGACAATTAATAGTAAATAGAAATGCCATTGTAAATATTAAATACTACTTTAACGGTAAACTAATAGTAAATACCAACCCCAAATTTGAAGAACGAATAGTGGTGAGTAAAGCCAAAGCCACTGATTTTAAAAACTGGATGAACTCTTAATTATATTTGTGTTAGTCGTTGAGTGGTAATTATTAGCGCAAATTTTAAAACCAATAAACCAACCTCCTTATGAAAAAATATTACTTCATAATCTTTTTTTTAATCAGTATTGTCGGGTTTTCGCAATCTAAAAAGAGTTATAATATTGGTATTCTCATAGATAAATCTTCTGAAGTATCAGACCAATTACTAAAACAATTACGAAATGAAATAAAAGCTGTTGTTGGAGAAGATGCGATTATTAATTTCCCTTTAGGAAGTATCTTGGTAAACAATTATAATTTGCAAAAAGCCGAAGTTAATTACCATGAGTTGCTAACTAATAGCACCGATATTATTCTTGCTTTTGGTGTAGTAAACAATCAAATTATTAGCAAGCAAAAAACTCATAAGAAACCAACAATTCTTTTTGGTGCGATTAATAAAGATTTTAACAATATTGATTTTTCAAAAAAAACGTCTGAGATTCATAATTTTACCTATTTGGTTGAATCGGAATCCTTTTTAGAAGATTTTAAAAAATTTAAAGAATTAACTAACTTTAGAACTTTAGGAATCATTATTGAAAAACCCTTTATTGATATTCTCCCCTTGAAGGAAACATTTGATAAAGAATTTAAAGATATTAATGCCAGCTATAAGTTAATTCCGTTTGATAAACCTTCAGACATTACTTCTAATTTAAATAATATAGATGCTGTGTATCTTGCAGGAGGCTTCTTTTTAACAAGTAATGAGATAAAGCAGTTAGCTAAAGTTTTTATCGATAAAAAGTTGCCGTCATTTACTGTTAATGGTATTGATAATGTAAAAAACGGTTTCATGGGAACCACTAGATCTAAAGATAATTTAGATCAGTTTTTTAGGCGTATCGCACTGAGTATAGAATCTTATATTAACGGCACTCCTCTTTCCGAATTATCAGTTTTTATTGATTATACACCTCGATTAACCATAAATTATAATACAGCAGAAGCTACAGGCGTTCCAATAAAATATAGCCTGATTGCAAAAACGGATTTTGTAGGAGAATTTAAAAATGCACTTTCAGAGAAACAATACAATCTATTAGATGTTATAAATAATGTATTAGACAAAAACTTATCATTACAATCTGTGGAGAAAGATGTAGAGCTAAGTGTGCAAAATATAAAAACTGCGAAGAGCAACTATTTACCAAGTTTGACTGCCACTGCTAATGGGACATATGTAGATCCAAAACTAGCTGAAATTAGTGGAGGGCAAAATCCGGAATTTCAAACTACAGGAAATTTGACATTGCAACAAACTGTTTTTTCTGAAGCAGCAAATGCCAATATTAATGTTCAGAAAAATTTACAAAAGGCACAACAAGAAAATTATAATACAGAGCAGCTAAATGCCATTTTTGATGCCTCTAATGTTTATTTTAATATATTAATATTAAAATCAAATGCACAGATACAATTACGCAATTTAAATCTTACTAAAAAGAACTTACAAATAGCGAAACAGAATTTTAATGCTGGGCAATCAGGAAAGTCAGATTTATTACGCTTTAGAAGTCAGATGGCACAGAATACACAAGCTATGGTCGAAGCTGTAAACCAATTAGAACAAAGTTTTATCTCATTAAATCAATTGCTCAACAACCCTGTTGCAACTGAGATAGATATTAAAGATGTAGAACTTAATAAAGGTGTTTTTAGTGAGTATAATTATAATCATCTGGCAGAATTGTTAGATGATCCAAGACTTCGAGAGCCCTTTATTGATTTTTTAATAGAGAGAGCAAAAGAAAATGCTCCTGAATTAAAAGCATTAGGTTATAATCTACAAGCTACAGAGCGTAATATCAAGTTGAATAGTGCTGGGCGTTTTCTTCCAACGGTTGCCTTACAAGGACAATATAACAGTGTGTTTAGTAGAAGCGGAGCAGGAAGTGTAGCGCCTATAGGAACAACATTTTTAGATAATAATTACAACGTCGGTGTAAATGTATCTATTCCTATATTTAATCAAAATATGACCAATATTAATCGTCAATCGGCTGTTATTCAGAAAGAACAGCTCAATATCAACAAAGAAAATACAGAATTGGCAATAGCTGCTAATATTCGTAATAGTATTTTAAATATGATAAATCAAATATCAAATATTGAGCTATCGAAAATTTCAGAAGAAACTGCAGAAGAGGTTCTCGAATTAACACAAGCTTCCTATTCTAGTGGCGCTGTAAATATTATACAACTAATAGATGCCCAAAACAATTATTTGAATGCGCAATTGGCACGTACAAATGCAGTATATAATTATTTAATCAATGCGTTGCAAGTAGAACGTTTTTTAGGTTATTATTTCTTGTTGAATACAAAAGAAGAAAATGATAAGTTTATGCAAGGTTTTTTAGAATTTTTGAATAATAGAAACTAATCAAACAACATAGATAAATATTAATATAATGAAACATATAATTAAAATAGTTGCGCTCATCTTTATCGTAAGTATCCTTTTTTCTTGTTCTGAAGAAAAAAAGAAAGAAGAAAAGTTTGTTCGCCCTGTAAAATACCAAAAGGTTAGTTATCTGGGAGGTGAAAAAATCAGAACCTTTAGCGGAACTGCTAAAACAGATAAAATCATCAATTTAAGTTTTCGAAATTCTGGAATCATAACACAATATGACATTAAATTAGGGCAAAAAGTTAGAAAAGGCCAATTGTTGGCTAAGTTAGACAATGTGCAATCGCGTTTAGCTTACGAACAATCAGTAACACAACTGAACAGTGCAGCATCTCAAATGAACACTTCTAAGTTAAGTCTCAATCGAGTTCGGTCTTTATATGAAAAAGGAAGCTCCTCTTTAAGTGATTTTGAAGCAGCAAAGAATGCTTATAAAACGGCGCAACAAAGTCACGAATCTGCTAAGCGTGGCGTTTCAATTCAGCAGGAACAAATACGTTATGGTTATTTGTATACACCGGCAAATGGTGTTATAGCCGCCGTAGCCTCAGAAATAGATGAAAATATAAGCCCGGGACAAACTGTTGCAACCCTCAATGCCGGAAAAGATATGGAAATTACTCTGGGTATTCCCGAGAGTGTTATTAATGGTGTTAAAGAAGGAATGGATGTAATCGTTGATTTTTCCTCACTTCAAGATAAAAAATTTAAGGCTAAAGTTACAGAAGTAGCACCAGCAGTTGATGCAAATACAGCCACATATCCTGTTAAAGTAACAGTTATTAATCCGAGTGAAGCCATAAAAAGCGGTATGGCGGCTAATGTAACTTTCGATTTTGGAAATGAAAAAACAACTCAAAAAGAATTGGTTGTTCCTGCCAATGCTGTAGGTGAAGATAGTAATGGACGCTTTGTATTTGTTATTGAAGGTGAGGGAGATAATGCCAAGGTAAAGAAACAACAAGTAACCATCGGAGGTTTAACATCAGAAGGTTTCGAAATATTATCGGGATTATCAATAGGACAAAAAATTGCAACAGCTGGTTTGCAAACTTTATTGGACGGGCAAGAAGTAAAATTGCAATAAAAAAAGAATCAGATGAATTTAGCAAAGTTTTCTATTGAAAAGAACAGAATTACCATAATGGTATTGTCAACTATCATTCTTATGGGAGTGGTAATGTATTCAGGTTTGTCAAGAGATAGTATGCCGCCATTTACAATACGAGTGGCTTCTGTAGTTTCCTTTTTTCCCGGTGCTAGTCCAGAGCGGGTAGAACAATTAGTTACAGATAAAATTGAGAAATTAGCCCAAGAATTACCCGAATTAAAAGAAGTTTCAAGTACATCACGCTCAGAATTATCTGTGGTTACAATAACGCTGAAAGACGAAGTATCACCAAAAAAAATGCAAGCAGTTTGGGATCGTTTACGAAGAAAAATAAATGGTTTACAAGGGTTACCTCAAGGCGTGAATCCTGATTTACAAGATGATGGAATTGGTGATGTATATGGTATTGTAGTGGGAATTACTTCTGATGGCTATTCGTATGCTGAAATGAAAGAATATGCAGATGATATTAAAGATGACCTAATCAAATTGCCATCTGCCGCTAAAGTAGTTTTAGGTGGTGCTCAAGAGGAACGTGTATTTGTAGAATTTGATAATACACGCTTAAAAGAATATGGACTATCATCAGGAAAACTGCAACAAATTATTGCATCTACTAATATTCTGAGTTCTGGGGGACAAGTGAATTTAGGCGATGAACGTATTATTTTAGAACCTACGGGGAATTTTAATTCAGTTGAAGATATTCGAAAAATGTTAGTACCCGTAGGTACAAACGGTACACAATTAGTAAAGTTAGGTGATATTACAACCATTAAAAAAGGGTATATAGATCCACCTTCTCAAAAAGTACGTCTTAATGGTAAAGATGCCGTTTCAATACATGTAAACCTTAAAAAAAATGCGAATGTTATTCAATTAGGTGAGGAAGTGAATACAGTAGTGAACCAATGGAAACAGAAATTACCGGTTGGATTAGAAGTTATTCGTGTTTCATCATTAGATACATATATAGATAATAAAGTAAGTAATTTTATTACCAATTTAATGCAATCAATAGGTATTGTATTAGCTGTAATGCTCATCTTTTTAGGGTTTAGAACAGGGTTGGTGATTGCCAGTTTAATTCCCATTGTAACCATTATGACTTTAATGATAATGGGAGTTATAGATATGGGATTAAATCAAGTAACATTAGCAGCCTTAATTATGGCCTTAGGAATGTTAGTAGATAATGCCATTGTCGTAGCCGAAACCGTTATGGTAAAAATGGAACAAGGGATAAAAGCTAAAAAAGCGGCAATAGATGCTTGTGCAGAATTATTTATGCCGTTGTTGATTTCCACTTTAACAACATCAGCGGCATTTTTAGCATTCTATATGTCGCCTACCTCAATGGGAGATATTGTAGGCCCCATTTTTGTAGTAATAACAATTGCACTATTATCTTCTTGGATTATTGCTTTAACCGTTATTACCTTGTTTTGTTATCTGTTTCTAAAAGTGCTACCAAAAGGAGAAAAGAAACCAAGTTTTATCGACAGAATAATTAATAAGCTAAAATTATATTATAAAGATTTAATTTTGGTTGCATTGACCCATAAATGGAAAGTCATCATTGGTATTTTTGTAGCTTTTCTGGTATCATTATACGGCTTTGGATATGTTCAGTTTTTGTTTTTCCCGGATAGTGACCGTAATATGATTACTATCGATATTAATTTACCTTCAGGAACAAAAATTGAACGAACTACAGAGGTTGTAAAGAAATTAGAACAATATATGATTGATTCATTACAGACAAATGATTCAAGAACCCTCGGGATTGTAGATTGGTCATCTTATATTGGTCAGGGTCCGGAATCTTATGATCTGGGGTATTCACAAGGAGAGGCAAATTCTAGTTATGCGCACATTTTAGTAAATACATCTTCCTTTAATGAGAACAATGCAATGATTGCCAGATTAGATACCTACACTTTTAATAATTTTCCGAATGCCGATATTAAAGTAGGAGCATTAGCAGGCGGCGGTGGAGGTGTGCCTATTGAAGTAAAAGTATCCGGTTCAAGTCCGGATGAATTATCAAAAATTGCCGAAAGTATTAAAATAAAGTTGACATCAATTTCAGGCACAAAAAACATTAAAGATGATTGGGGACCAAAAAGCAAGAAGTTTCTTATAGAAATAGACCAAAATAGAGCCCAAGCAGCAGGTGTAAGTAGCCAAGATATTGCAACCTCTCTTGAAACCGCTTTAGATGGTATTAAAACAGGTGAATATCGTGAAGACGATAAGTCAATTCCAATTGTAATGCGAAGTGATTCCAATCAACAACAGTCATTAGCATCTTTAGAAACACTGAATATTTATGCACAAGGTTCCGGTAAAAGTGTGCCTTTATTACAAGTAGCAAACATTCTTCCTCAGTGGCAATATTCAAAAATAAAGCGACTAGACCTTAGAAGAACTATCAATATATCTAGTAAATTACGTGACGGAGGAAATGCTTCTGCTATTACACAAGAGATTACACCTTGGTTAGAACAGCAAAAGAAAAATTGGCCACAAGGTTATGCCTATGAATTTGGTGGAGATGCGAAGCAATCATCAGAAAGTATGGGGTCAGTTATTGGCTATTTACCACTTTCAGGATTTATTATTGTATTATTATTAATTATTCAGTTTAATTCTTTTAGAAAAATGACTATGGTAGTCCTAACAATTCCTTTGGCTGTTATTGGTGT
>VAPM010096266.1_pt1 | contig 12445 bp, 12 predicted proteins | sample 3395091 | NCBI WGS metagenome assembly VAPM01 (sample SAMN08290445, study PRJNA428436) | hydrothermal vent metagenome | isolation source: Deep-sea hydrothermal vent chimney 3 | place: Pacific Ocean: Juan De Fuca Ridge | reverse complement strand
TTACCGTCCCGGTCATCATACGCACCTGGCATTCTGTTTCCTTTCATCAAAGTAATAAATTACTTTTCCAATAGTTGCGCAAACTAGGTCCGTATCGGACATAAAATTACGCCAAATCAGGAAATCGCTACCAATTGATTCTTGGAAAGTCAACAAGACTGACATAAAATCAATTTGAGTGTTTTGATAAAACGGAAGCTAAAATGACAGAGTTTGTATCCGGTAACGCAAATCTATTGTTTCTGACCGATGAGCAGCTGCGCAAAGGTATTGAGGCAATGTTCTTTGCTTATCGCGGGTTTACCGCCGATCCAGATCGAATACTGGAAAATATGGACTATGGTCGCGCGCACCATCGGGCAATTCATTTCATACACAGATCCCCCGGTACGACGGTCAATAATCTGCTGGATACCCTGGGTGTTACCAAGCAATCATTGAACCGGGTATTGCGCAGGTTGATTGCAGATGGTCTGGTCACAAGTAATATTGGAACACAGGACAAAAGAGAGCGGAATTTACTGTTAACAAATGCAGGTAAGGAACTTGAGCAACAATTGTCCTCGGCGCAACGGCATCGTATGCGCGTCGCCTACAGTACCGCCGGACCAGAGGCCGTGGCTGGCTTTCGCAAAGTGCTGGAAGAAATGATGGACAAAGACCTGCGGCATCAGTTCAATGCCCCAAGTGAGGTAAAACCATGACTGATAAAGATGCACATCTGTTAATTGTCGACGATGATGAGCGTATCCGTGGGTTGTTACAGAAATTTCTGATCCGTAGCGGTTTCTGGGTTACCTCAGCTCGTAATGCAGAACATGCGCGCAGCATTTTAAGCGGGTTGGAATTTGATCTGATTGTTTTGGACGTAATGATGCCGGGCGAGGATGGTGTCACCTTTACAAAATCACTTCGTGAAACCCTTACGACACCGATCATGTTACTTACAGCCAAGGGTGAAACGATTGACCGGATCGCCGGTTTGGAAGCAGGTGCAGATGACTATTTGGCCAAACCGTTTGAACCAAAAGAGTTGCTACTGAGGATCAACGCAATATTACGCCGTGTTCCGCAATCCGAAGAATTGGATATGGCACCCAAAATGTTTGTGATGGGCCCAATCCGGTATGACGTTGAACGCGCGGAAATGTGGAAGGGCGAACAGCTGGTCCGGTTGACTGGGACAGAGAACCAGCTGATGAAAATCTTTGCGACCAGCCCCCATGCGGCCGTCGCGCGCAGTGAGTTGGTCGAGAAACTTGGCCGCGACAAAGGGCAAGCACAGGAACGCGCTGTGGATGTGCAGATAACCCGGTTACGGCGAAAACTAGAGGTCGATCCAAAGCAGCCCCGTTACCTGCAAACCGTCCGCGGCGCAGGCTATATGCTTGCACCTGATTAAGTAAGTGACGGTAGTTTTTTCACGAAAGCCATATGGTCTTGACGACACTTTTTTCACATCCCGATTGCCTTGATCATCTGACGCCTCAGGGTCATCCGGAACAGGTTGATCGTTTGCGAAGTATCGAGCGTCGACTGGCAAGCCCGGAATTCGACAATTTACGTCGTATGCAGGCACCGATTTCAAGAGAGGTGGATATTCTGCGATGCCATTCAAGATCTTACCTTGAGCATTTGCAAAAATCTTCCCCTGTTGATGGTATTGCCCATCTGGATGCAGATACCCACATGTCCGAAGGCAGTTTAACGGCTGCCTATCGTGGCGTCGGGGCAAATACAGCCGCTGTCGACATGGTTTTGCAGGGCAGCACACGGAATGCGTTTGTTGCGTGTCGTCCGCCGGGTCACCATGCCGAAACATCCAAAGCGATGGGGTTTTGTTTATTCGGAAACGTATCTATCGCGGCAAAGTATGCACTTGATGTGGGCAATCTGGATCGGGTTGCTGTGATAGATTTTGACGTTCATCATGGAAACGGGACCCAAAACCTACTTTGGGATGAAACCCGAGCGTTGTTCTGTTCGACCCATCAAATGCCACTTTTCCCCGGATCAGGGGATGTTGGTGAAACCGGTAAAGATGGCAATGTATTGAATCAGCCCCTGCTGGCTAATTCAAACGGGACGGAAATGCGCCGTGTATATGATAATGTGATTTTCCCGGCAGTTACAGATTTCAACCCCGCGCTGATTTTGGTTTCGGCCGGTTTTGATGCGCATCAATCTGATCCTTTGGCAAACCTGAACTGGAACACCCAGGATTTTGCCTGGCTGACCGGTCGTATTTGCGACGTGGCCGAAAACTGTTGTGATGGTCGCATTGTCTCGACACTCGAGGGGGGATATGATCTGACGGCGCTGGCCGATAGTGTGGCCGCCCACATAGCAGTATTGATGGAGCGAAGCTGATGAGCGATAAGAATATTTCCAAGATGAGCTTTGAAGACGCGATGGGGGAATTGGAATCTGTCGTGGGCCAGTTGGAACGCGGCGATGTCCCTTTGGAAGAGTCGATTAAGCTATATGAACGTGGTGCCGCTTTAAAAAAGCGCTGTGAAACCAAATTAAAAGAGGCTGAGGAAAAGGTTGCGGCCATAACATTGGATAGCGACTATCAGGCAACCGGGACCAAGGCGGTTGAGGGCCTGTAAGGGATGTTCGCTGATCGACTTACAGATGCGCAAAACCGCGTGCAGCAGTGCCTGTTAGCAGAATTCAAAAAATTTGATGTACATTCGCTGACCGATGCTATGCAGCATAGCTTGCAGGGTGGAAAAACGTTTCGTGGTTTTCTGGCCTTAGAAAGTGCCCGCCTGCATGGTGTCCCGCAAAACGCAGCAATCTGGGCTGCTTGTGCTGTTGAAACGATGCATTGCTACTCACTCATCCATGATGATCTTCCCTGTATGGATGATGATGATTTGCGCCGTGGCCATCCAACGGTTCACATTAAATGGGATGAGGCAACCGCGGTATTAGCAGGGGATGCACTGCAAACTCTGGCGTTTCAGTTGTTAACCAAATCAGAAATAGGGCCGCCAGAATGCCGGATAGATCTGCTTGAAAGTTTTGCCCAGGCTGCTGGTGCTTTGGGGATGGTAATGGGGCAGGCCCAGGATATTGCCGCAGAAGCAAGTAAAACGCCATTATCGCTTAAAGAAATTTCAGAACTACAGGCGAAAAAAACCGGAGCACTAATTGTTTGGTCTGCGACCGTTGGGCCAAGAATAGCTAATGCCGAATTAGTGATAATGACAAAGTTCGCAGAAAGGCTTGGGCTGGCATTTCAAGTTGCCGATGATATTCTTGATATCGAAGGGGATGAACGTAAAACTGGCAAACGTCTGAAGAAAGATACCCATGCCGGTAAAGCCACTTTTGTTTCTTTGCTTGGGCTTGAAGCCGCACGAATTAAGGCCAGGCAACTGGTTGAAGAAGCAGAAAATATACTTGAAGAAAATTATGGACCGGAATCGCAGGTCTTGCAGGAAGCGGCCCGGTTCGCTATTTCCCGCGAGATGTAAAACCGGCCCTTAGGGGGTGCCATGTCTGATCAACCAAAAACGCCATTATTAGACATGATAAATTTACCTGTCGATTTGAAGAACCTTTCAGATGTGGAGTTGGACCTGCTTGCCTCTGAGGTGAGGGCTGAGGTTGTTTCGGTTGTGTCTGAAACCGGCGGCCATCTGGGTGCGGGTTTGGGCGTGGTTGAATTGACCGTGGCGCTTCATGCTGTGTTTGATGCGCCAAGGGACCGGATTATCTGGGATGTTAGTCACCAGGCTTATCCGCACAAAATATTAACCGGCCGTCGGGGTCGCATGCTGACTTTGCGTCAGAAAGACGGTTTGAGCGGGTTCACCAAGCGCAGTGAAAGCCACTACGACCCGTTTGGTGCTGCACACAGTTCGACATCCATATCTGCCGCGCTTGGTTTTGCTGTAGCCCGTGATCTGGGGGGGGCACCGCAGCATGGTATTGGTGATGTAATTGCGGTGATCGGTGATGGTGCGATGAGCGCTGGCATGGCGTATGAAGCACTTAACAATGCCGGACATTTGGGAAAGCGTATGATCGTGGTTCTGAACGACAATGAGATGTCGATCGACCAACCGGTGGGGGCGATGTCGACCTATTTGTCGCGACTTTATGCCGGGGCGCCATTTCAGGAATTCAAAGCCGCCGCCAAAGGTGCGGTAAGCCTACTGCCGGAACCGTTTCAGGAAGGCGCGCGGCGGGCTAAGGAAATGTTGAAAGGCATGACCGTTGGTGGAACGCTTTTCGAAGAACTTGGGTTTTCCTATGTCGGGCCGATTGACGGGCACGATATGGAGCAACTTCTGGCGATACTGCGAACGGTTAAAGACCGCGCGGCTGGCCCGATACTGATCCATGCAATTACCAAAAAAGGCAAAGGCTACGCCCCGGCAGAAGCGGCGAATGACCGTGGACATGGTGTCGGGAAGTTTGACGTCTTAACCGGCAAGCAGCAAAAAACAGTGTCTAATGCGCCCAATTACACCCAGGTTTTTGCTGATGCGTTGCTGACACACGCAGCAGAGGATGATAAAATTGTCGCCGTAACAGCGGCGATGCCGGGGGGCACCGGGCTAAAACTATTTCTGGACCGGTACCCAAGCCGTTGTTTTGACGTTGGCATCGCCGAGCAGCATGCCGTGACTTTTTCAGCCGGTTTGGCCGCTGGGGGAATGAAGCCATTTTGCGCAATATATTCAACATTTTTACAGCGTGGCTACGATCAGGTAGTCCACGATGTTGCTATCCAGCGTCTGCCAGTGCGGTTTGCCATTGATCGCGCCGGATTGGTGGGGGCGGATGGTGCCACCCATGCCGGGGCATTCGACGTGGCGTTTCTGGCCAACCTGCCGGGTTTTGTGGTGATGGCCGCGGCTGATGAAGCCGAGCTGGTACATATGGTGGCCACAGCAGTCGCCCACGACAGTGGGCCCATTGCATTTCGTTATCCCCGTGGTGAAGGCGTTGGTATCGATTTACCGGCGCGGGGTGAGGTGTTGGAAATCGGCAAAGGGCGGATCATTCAGCGGGGCGGACGGGTGGCGTTGCTGTCGTTTGGTACACGGCTGGAAGAGGTGCGAAAAGCGGCAGAAACATTGTCTAACAAGGGGATTTCGCCAACAATTGCCGATGCTCGATTTGCCAAGCCGCTGGACCGGGATATGATTTTGGAATTGACCGCAAGCCATGAGGCGCTGATCACCATCGAAGAGGGTTGTGTGGGCGGCTTTGGCAGCCATGTCGCGCAATTGTTGGCGGATGAAGGCGTGTTTGATACCGGGTTGAAATTCCGATCCATGGTGCTGCCGGATATATTCATCGACCAGGCCAGCCCAGTTGATATGTACGCCGTTGCTGGGCTGAACGCCGGGGAAATTGTGGCCAAGGTTCTGGATGTTCTGGGTGTAACGGAGATTGGTAGTCGTCGGGCCTGAAAATTAGTGCCTCCGGCGGAGATATTTTTAGAACATAGATCTTAAGGCGATGAGAGTACCCGGAGTCCGGTTCGATAATCCGGGTATTTCAGAGTGACGCCCAGCTCGGATTTGATCCGATCATTTCGCACCCGTTTTGATTCGCTGTAAAAACTGCGGGCCATCGGCGTCATATCGGCTGTATCCCAGTTTTCGGTCGGAGGCACAGGCAAGTTCAGCAGATTTGCTGCAAAGGCGATCACATCCTGGGGCGGGGCGGCCAGATCATCGCAGACGTTATAGATCGTACCCGGATTGGGGTGGTTGATCGATGCGAGCAGGGATTGGGCAATGTCATCCACATGGATGCGGGAAAACACCTGATTTGGTTTAATGATGCAGCGCGCGGTGCCATTGCGCAGTTTGGCGAATGGGCCACGACCGGGGCCATAAATGCCCGCAAGGCGGAAAATATGCAGGGATAGACCCTGTTTCTGTGCAAAATCCAGCCAGCTGCGTTCGGCGGCTACGCGCCATTCGCCACGTTTCGTTGCCGGATTAAGCCGGGTGTTTTCGTCGACCCAGCCGCCGCTGTGGTCACCATAGACCGCCGTTGTCGACAGGTAGCCGATCCATTTCAATTTTGGCGCTGAGGCAATTTGGTCGGCGAGCTCAAGCAAGGCCGGGTCACCCATATCGGTTGGGGCGACTGAGCTGAGCAAGTGGGTGGTCTGGCCAAAGGCGTCACCCAGGTCGGTGCCGGGCCAGCGCCGCAGATCCACCCCGGTTTGCGGGGCGTCTTGGGTGCGACTGGTGCCGATGACATGCCAGCCCAAGGGCAGCAGCAGGTCGGTTAACGCGCGGGCGGTATAGCCATGGCCTATGGAAAGCAGGGTATTTGTCATGGGATCTGTTTGCCGTTGCAAGGGGGCTTGTGCAAGGGGCGCATCTGTGGAAAATGGATAAATGGAACAAACATCATTGAAATCATGGGAAGAATGCGCGGCCCGGCTGGTTGCTGTGGCGGCGGGGCGCGGGCCGGCGGATCTGGTGATCCGGGGTGGTCGACTGGTGAATGTGCAGAGCCGGGAGGTTTTGGATGGCTGGCAGGTGGCCATTGCCGACGGGCGGTTTGCCTATGTCGGCGAGGATGCCAGCCACTGTATCGGGTCTGATACCGAGGTGATCGAGGCCGAGGGGCAGTACCTGCTGCCGGGGCTGTGCGATGGGCATATGCATATTGAAAGCGGCATGTTGATCCCGGCGGAATTCGCGGCGGCTGTGGTGCCCCATGGGACCACCACCATGTTCACCGATCCCCATGAGATTGCCAATGTCATGGGGCTGGCCGGTGTGCGTTTGATGCATGACGAAGCCTTGATGCAGCCGATCAATATTTTCACCCAAATGCCCAGCTGTGCGCCCTCTGCCCCTGGGTTAGAGACAACTGGCTATGAAATCAGCGCCGACGATGTGGCCGAGGCGATGGCCTGGCCGGGGATCATCGGGCTGGGGGAAATGATGAATTTCCCCGGGGTGATCAACGGCGATCCACAGATGCTGGCCGAGATTGCAGCCACCATGCGGGCTGGAAAAACCGTCGGTGGGCATTACGCCAGCCCGGATAAGGGTAACGCGTTTGCCGCCTATGTTGCGGGTGGCCCGGCGGATGACCATGAAGGCACGGCCGAGGCAGATGCAATCGCGCGGGTGCGGTTGGGTATGAAATCAATGATGCGGCTGGGCTCTGCGTGGTATGATGTGAAGACCCAGATCACGGCGATCACCGAGCGGGGGCTGGATCCGCGCAATTTTATCCTGTGCACTGATGATTGCCATTCTGGCACACTGATCAATGAAGGGCATATGAACCGGGTGGTGCGCCACGCGATTGAGTGCGGTTGTGATCCGTTGGTGGCGATACAGATGGCGACGATTAACACGGCGACCCATTTCGGGTTGGAACGTGAATTGGGGTCGATCGCGCCGGGGCGCCGGGCGGATGTTGTTTTGACAACGGATCTGCGCAGTCTGCCGATCAACCGGGTGATTGCCCGTGGCGTTACCGTGGCGATGGATGGGGAAATGCGGGTTGAGTGCCCGCATCTGGACTGGCCCGAAGCTGCCCGTGGGACGATGAATATGGGCAAGATCCTTGGCGCGGGAGATTTTGAGATCAATGCGCCTGAAGGGAAGAACCGTGTCACTGCTAAGGTGATCGGCGTGGTGGAAAACCAGGCGCCAACCAAAGCACTAACGGCGGAACTGCCTGTAATAGACACTATTGTACAGGGGGATGAAGCGCAGGACGTTTGCCAGATCGCCCTGGTTGAACGCCACCGTGCCACCGGTGGTGTGGTCAACGGTTTTGTGTCGGGGTTTGAATATAAGGGGCAGATGGCAATGGCCAGTTCCGTCGCCCATGACAGCCATCACATGATCGTAGTGGGCACCAGCCGGATCGATATGGCGCTGGCGGCAAACCGTCTGGGCGACGTTGGCGGTGGCATTACCGTATTCAAAGACGGGGTTGAGATTGCGCTGGTCAGGCTGCCGATTGCCGGGCTGATGTCGGATGAACCGGCGGCCGATGTGGCCGCGGCGGCTGACCGGATGGTTGCGGCGATGGCCGAGTGCGGATGCACATTAAACAACGCTTATATGCAGCATTCACTATTGGCTTTGGTGGTCATCCCTGAAATCAGGATTTCCGATCTGGGCCTTGTCGACGTTACGAAATTTGAAGTCACCGACTTGTTTGAGGAAATTTGATGCACTCAACTGCTAATAACCTGCCCATCCACACGCCTGAAGTGCCGGCCCCTGAAGAATTCAGCGACGCGGCGGCAGCGGTGGCTCGTTTGAATGAGATTTACCGCATTTCGTCAACATTTCTGTGTGAGCGTTTCGCCAATTCAATAGGCGGTGCCAAACCTCCGGCGCGAATTCGTGCTTTTTACCCGGAGGTTTGTGTAACAACCACCAGTTATGCCAAGGCAGATAGTCGGTTAAGCTTTGGCCATGTTGCCTCGCCCGGCACCTATGCAACCACAGTGACCCGTCCGGATCTTTTTAAAAGCTACCTGACACAACAGCTTGACCTGTTGATGACCAATCACGGGGTTAAACTTTTGGTTGGAATTTCTGACACGCCGATGCCTGTGCATTTCGCAGTGGCCAATGATGCTACTGTCTCTGTGCCCCAGGCCGGTACCATCGATTTTACGCTTCGTGATATATTCGATGTTCCGGATCTGGCCAACACAAATGATGACATTGTAAACGGCACATTTGAGCCGGGCCCTGATGGCATCGGTGCCCTTGCGCCGTTTACGGCCCAAAGGGTAGATTATTCTTTGGCCAGACTGGCACATTACACTGCAACACTGCCGGAACATTTTCAGAACCACGTTTTATTCACAAACTACCAGTTCTATGTCGAAGAATTTGAAGCCTACGCCCGTAAAGTTTTGGGCGACCCAAAAAGCGGCTACACTGAATTTGTCGGCCCTGGCAACGTTTCGATTACCCAAGCCGATCAGAAAATAGAAACACCGGTTAAACTACCGCAGATGCCAACCTACCATTTAAAACGCGCAAATGGGGGCGGGATCACATTGGTGAACATTGGCGTTGGCCCGTCAAATGCCAAAACCGCCACCGATCATATTGCAGTGTTGCGGCCCCATGCCTGGATCATGGTTGGCCATTGTGCCGGGCTGCGCAACAGCCAGCGTCTGGGGGATTTTGTGCTTGCCCATGCTTATCTGCGAGAAGATAAAGTGCTGGATGATGACTTGCCGGTCTGGGTGCCGGTGCCACCGCTTGCAGAAATTCAGATCGCACTGGAAAGTGCGGTTGCTGATGTCACCAAGCATCAGGGTTATGACCTGAAACAGATCATGCGAACCGGAACCGTTGCATCGCTGGACAACCGCAATTGGGAACTAAGTGACCAGTCGGGCCCCGTGCAACGCCTGTCACAATCAAGGGCCATCGCGCTGGACATGGAAAGCGCCACCATCGCGGCCAATGGTTTTAGGTTTCGTGTCCCCTATGGCACGTTGCTGTGCGTCTCTGACAAACCGTTACATGGCGAACTGAAATTACCCGGTATGGCCAGCGATTTTTACAAGTCTCAGGTGTCCAGGCACCTGCTAATTGGCATTCAGGCGATGGAGTCTTTACGTGAAATGCCGTTGGAAAAAATACATTCCCGCAAGCTCAGAAGCTTTGAAGAGACCGCTTTCCTGTAAAACAGGCGTTTTTTCGCACAAAATGCGTGAAAAGACTGACGAACCCTCCACTAATTGTTGTGCTTTACCCCCACATTCCGTTAGATTCGCCGCACAAACCCCAAGGAATGGGGCAACCGAGGAGATTATACATGGCAAAGCCACTAACAAAGACCCAGCTTGTTGCCGCGCTGGCGGACGAAATGGGAAGCGATAAGAAATCAGCCAGCGATTGTCTGGATGCAATTGTTGCGGTCATCACCAAAGAAGTATCTGCAGGTGGTGCAGTTACGTTGCCGGGCGTTGGCAAAATCATGTGCCGGGAACGGCCAGAACGTATGGTGCGCAACCCGGCCACGGGTGAGCAGATACATAAGGACGCGGATAAAGTTGTCAAAATGACAATCGCCAAGGCGCTAAAAGAAAGCGTCAACAGCTAGTCTTGCGCTGATTGAATATTTCGGAAAGGGTCGCCAGATTGGCGGCCCTTTTCATTTGGAACACACATCATGGATATGCGAGCGATTGGGATGGGGCTGGCCTTCGCGTTGATGTGGTCTTCTGCCTTCACATCCGCCCGCATCATCGTGATGGACGCCCCGCCGCTGGGCTCACTGGCGCTACGGTTTTTTATATCCGGACTGATCGGTGTCGCCATTGCACGCAGTCTTGGCCAGACCTGGCACCTTACCCGCAATCAATGGCGTGCGACGTTCATTTTCGGTCTGTCCCAGAACGCGCTGTATCTTGGGCTGAACTTTGTTGCCATGCAGACAATTCAGGCGTCGCTGGCATCGATCATTGCATCAACCATGCCGCTGATGGTGGCATTGGCCAGTTGGTTGTTTCTGCGTGAGCGTTTAAACACATCTGCGGTTCTGGGCCTGATCGCTGGGGCTATCGGTGTAACCATCATCCTGGGCGCGCGCATAGAGGCAGGGGTTGATATCGTCGCGGTAGGGTTTTGTGTCATAGCCGCGCTGGCACTGACGATTGCAACTTTGTCGGTTGGCGGTGCGGCATCCGGGGGCAATCTATTGATGATCGTCGGACTTCAGATGTTTGTTGGATCGGCAATTCTGGCAGTAGCGTCGTTTTTTCTTGAGATACCTTCAATAAATCTGAACTGGCGGCTTGCCAGCGCATTTATCTACACAACCCTGGTTCCGGGGCTATTGGCAACATGGGTCTGGTTTAAGCTGGTAGAACGCATCGGGGCAGTGCGCGCCGCTACATATCATTTTCTGAACCCGTTTTTTGGGGTGGCCATTGCGGCGGTATTGCTGGGTGAAAATCTGACGGTCTATGACCTGATTGGCGTAGCAGTTATTACCGGTGGAATTCTGGCAGTACAGGTTTCTAAACATCAAAGATCAGAAACCTGAATATTACCCGATCGCGCCGCCGCCATCCCCAACCTGACCGCGGTGCAGCAGAATATGATCCAACAATACACAGGCCACCATTGCTTCGCCAACCGGCACCGCGCGGATACCGACACAGGGATCATGGCGGCCCTTGGTGATAATCTCGGTTGCCTTGCCTGACTTGGTAATGGTTTTGCGTGGCTTCAAAATTGACGATGTCGGCTTAACGGCAAATCGCAACACAATATCCTGCCCGGTTGATATCCCGCCAAGTATGCCACCCGCATGGTTTGAATTATATTCGGGGCCGTTTTCGCCCATAGAAATTTCATCGGCATTTTGCTCACCGGTTAATACCGCTGCCGCCATGCCTTCACCAATCTCAACACCCTTAACCGCGTTGATCGACATCGCCGCCGCCGCCAAATCAGTGTCTAACTTAGCATAAATTGGCGCCCCCAGCCCCGCCGGGGCACCGCTGGCGATAATCTCAATGACCGCACCGACAGAATTACCCGATTTGCGCAGCCCATCCAAATACCCGGCCCACTTCGCCGCACTATCAGCGTCAGGTGTCCAAAACGGGTTCTGCCCAATCTGGTCCATATCCATTTTAGCGCGGTCAATGGCATGGGGGCCCATCTGGACCATAAACCCGGTTATGTTCAGGTCGGGGGCCAGGGTCTTTAGCACCTCCCGCGCGACCCCGCCGGCAGCAACCCGCATTGCGGTTTCGCGCGCGGATGAACGGCCGCCACCGCGCGGATCACGTATCCCGTATTTCTGCCAGTAGGTAATGTCGGCATGTCCGGGTCGGAATTTGTCGACAATATCACCATAATCCTTTGAGCGCTGATCGGTGTTCCTGATCATCAGCTGAATGGGCGTGCCGGTGGTTTTGCCGTCAAAAACCCCGGAAAGAATTTCCACCTGATCGGCTTCCTGTCGCTGGGTGGTGTATTTTGACGTCCCGGGTCGACGCCGGTCCAGCCAGTGTTGCAGCATCGACGCCACTAACGGAACACCCGGCGGGCAACCATCCAGGGTTGCACCTATGGCCGGCCCATGGCTTTCGCCCCAGGTGGTTACCCGAAATAGATGTCCGAATGTATTCATGCTCATGGGTCAGGCTCCTTAATGGGCAGGTCTAGCCGGGGCTTTGCGCTGCCTCAAGGGCTTTTGGCTTGTCAGCCCATTGATTGGGGCATAGATATCACCCAACCTCGGGGTGCCCAAATGGGCTGAGATGCATGATGCAGACCCGTTGAACCTGATCCGGCTAACACCGGCGGAGGGAAGGTCGGATCACATCTAACCGCACCCCTCCCGTAACATAAATGGAGGATTGCATGAAGCAACCGATTATCGCTGCGGGACTATTGGCACTGGCAACAACCGCCATGGCCCAGGAAAAACCTGTTCTGACAGT